>FWWL01000643.1_pt1 | contig 93495 bp, 67 predicted proteins | sample 2228331 | NCBI WGS metagenome assembly FWWL01 (sample SAMEA103939775, study PRJEB20133) | metagenome | reverse complement strand
ATAAAGTTTGTAATTTTTCCATCTTTATCCTTTAACCCGACTATTGATTTCCTTTCCCAATACAGCTCACCATTTCTCTTCCTGTTATAAAATTCTGCGGTGAAAATCTGACCAGCTTTTATTGTATTCCATAAGTTTTTATAGAATTCTTCAGGATGGAAACCCGATTTTAAAATCCTTGGATTTTTACCAATCACTTCCTCTCTTTTGTAACCAGTCGTTTCAGTAAATGCATTGTTTACATATTGAATATTCCCTTCGTAGTCGGTAATCAAAATAAAAATTGGAGACTCATCTACAGCTTTTTTCATAAGAACTAATTCTTCTTGCTGCATTTTTCTTATAATAAAAATAGAAAGAAAATTTGCAATGGTCTCTAATAAATCCTTTACTTTATCATCAATCACATTTTCATCATAATAGTCTTGAATAACAATTGCACCAAGTACTCTTCCACTGAAAATAATAGGAACACCTAACCAGCATTTAGCAATTGAACCAATTTGTTTGATTTTTCCAGAGTTTATCAGTTCTTCCAGTTCTTTGAACTTGAAAAAAAGCGTTGACTTTTCCTTTACCACAAGTCCTGTAAGAGAACCCTCCGCATCCCAGGTTACGGGAGAATCTGCTTTCTCATCCCATTCGAAAGGAGCAAATAATTTATTATTCTTCTCATCGTATAAGGCAAGAAATAAATTTCTTAAATTTATATGAATTGAGAGTTTCTGGTACAGGTAATTAAAAAATTTCTCTAAATCATCGTATTCAACCAATTTAAATGTGACATCCATCAGTAATTCTTTTAATGCCATCTCACGCTTTAATTCAGTTATATCAGTTACTATCGCCATCGATGCTATTCCACCTTCTGCATTAATTGGAATCGCTCGTACCAACACATCCTTCTCATTACCTTTTAATGTTATGAATTTTTCTTCAATCTGTTCAGCCTTTATTCCTGAATCATAAATTTTTCTAATTCTATTCATCGCTATCTTCCGATAATCTGGATGAACAAAATTGATTACTGGTATATCCTTAATTTCTTCAAAAGAATTAGCTTCAAAAAGTTTTAGTCCTGCTGGATTGACATAAACAAAAAATCCTTCTTTATGTATCATTATAGCGTCTGAGAGATTTTCAACAATCTGGCGATATTTTAATTCACTCTGGACAAGTTGTTCTTCAAATCTTTTTATATCTGAGAGATCTTTTGCAATGGTGGAATAAAAAATTACTTTATCATCTACATCCTTATGTGCAATAATAGTTTGGAGCATCTCAATTTTCTTACCTCTTCGGGATAAGAATGTCGTTTTCCCGTTCCAGATTCCCTTTTGATTTGCTTCAGGTATAGCAACATTCATTATGAATTTTGCAACATTCTCTGGATGTATGTCAGAAATACTCAGATTTAAAAGAATATCCTCATTATCAATATCAAGTAATTTCTTTGCAGCTTTGTTTGCATAAATAATTTTACCATTTATATCGGCTATACCAACCAGATCACTTGTATTTTCTATTATGGAAACTAATCTTTCCCTCGTTTCTTCTAATTTGACTCTTTCAGTTACATTCCGTAAAGAGAAAATTAGATAATCTATGTTCCCTTCAGAATCGAGTATTGGTTGTAAAGTCCAATCCCAATAAGAAATTCCTCTTTCGGGGTGTCCTGCATAAGAAAAAGGTCTGGCGAATGCCTGATATGGTTGTTTTGTTCTGACAACTTCTTCAAAAATTTGTTTTGCATCCGATGGGTAAAGAGTAAAATGATTTTTGCCAATAAAGAAATCCACATCTTTTTCGTCTGCTTCTGCAAAAGCTTTATTGACTTTTAAGAAATTGAAATTTTTGTCAAGGATTGCAATGAGAGTGAATTGATTATTAAATACACTTTCCAGTAATTGATTTATAGATTTTAATTCCGAAGATATTCTAATTCTACTTTCTTGGTCAAGGATTAATCTCCCGAGCATTAAAGATAGAAATGGATAAACTAAAAAGATAATGATACCAAAACTTTTAATTGCATTAGGGATTGCATATTTGGGTAATGTGAGTAAAAGAATGAACATGAGTAAATGGGTAATTAAGCTGACCATCAGTATATCTGTAAAATTGCTTGTTTTATTTGTTCTTTTTTGCTTTAAATAATAAAATATTGTGCCAATTGAAAACGCCGACAAAATTGTGCTGACACCCATTACAATGCCACTACCACCGAGAACTATTCGGTAGATCAATGCTAAAACTGCTGCAATTCCCCCACTCAATGGACCCAAAAAATAACTACATAGACTAAGTACAATGGTTCTTCCATCAAAAATAATTCCTTCGTCAAAGTGGTACGGAAATATCATTCCAATAATCGCAATTGCACCGAAAAGTAAACCTTGCGAAACATCGTGGAGGAATTTTCGATGGTAAAAAAACTCTCTGATATATCCTGAAAAAATACTTAGAACTAATAACAATGAAATATTTGAGATGATTTCATGTATTGGCATACTGTCACCTCACAGAAATTTATCATTGTTTAATTATAGAGTTTAATTTATTTAATGATTCTGGTATTTCCCACCAAATTAAAATTAATCTCCAATCGAGTGGTCATTAGACCAATCCTCCGAATTAGACTACTAAATTCTAGAAGAACAAATATTAAATACTAAATTTTATTAAATTATTCAAATATTAATTATTGAATGTAGAAGTTGTAATGCTAAAGCTATTAAAGAGAGTTAATAAATTATTAATTGAATCTTTCTAATTTGAGACATCACAACAAGATTAAATTAATCAGGCTTTGATCAATGTATGATTTTATTTACATATATTTAAAAACCTCAGTTGATTGTAAAAATATAACAAAATTATTATAGCTTGTAGAACAATCGTCCACGATTGTTAAATTTTACATATTTTGATCTAACAAATTTATTCAGTTAAGAAAAGATGAAGTTGTCCATTAATAAAACTTTTTAAAGTTCGAAATTGAAACATCTAATTTCAGAAGTAAAATTTCAGTTAGTAAATCAATTTTCAGTTTTATATTAAACAACTTCGAAATTTTAAGGATTCTTTTTATTAGAATCTTTCTTATTGCATGTATAATAAAAATCTTGTAATCGAAATTTTATTGCTCAAGTGAATATCCGAATTATCAAATCTTCTATAAATTTTAAACTATCTAGTGTCTTTAATACTCCGAACTTAGCGACCAATCACACGAAATTATCAGGCAATTAAATTAACAAGTGAGAAATTAATTCAATTTGTATTGAATACAATAATTTCAAAATCCCAACTATAATAGACTGGGAAATTACTATTTTCAAAAAATCCTTTCTATTAATCAAAGATCATGTGGAAATTCATTTTTAGTTCATTATTTTAAAGAAATTTAAATAAAATTCAGGAGTGAGTTATGAAGATACTATTTTATCTTTTCTCAATTCTTCTTTTTATAGAAGAAGTTTTCTCTCAAGCAAGTATGACACCAAGACTCGAATATAAACTAAACCAGATGTCGAGCGTGGAATATGTTAGAGTTTTATGTCTTTTAAGAGATAGAGTGGATATTGAAGAGATTGATAGGTTTCTATACGATGTTAAAGCAACTCCACAAGAAAGAGCATACATTATTATTACGACTCTACAGGAAAAAGCTCAATCAACACAAAGTAATATACTGAATTTTTTAGAGACGAAGCTCTCTACCGGAGAGGTTAAGAATTATCAATCCTTCTGGATAACAAACCTGATAATGGTTGAAGCAAACAAAAGTATCATTCAAGAACTATTACAAAATCCAGAAATTGAACTGATGGATTTAGATGCTTTGCTAAAAAATGAACCTTATTCATTCGAAGGGACAGAACCTCCAAAAATTAACAGTAGTGAAACTGGTCTTAAAGTAATAAATGCAGATAAACTCTGGAAAATAGGTTTTACAGGGGAAGGAAGATTAGTAATGAATATTGATACAGGAGTTGAAGGTTTACATCCTGCTCTTGCATCCAGATGGCGTGGTACACTTGTGCCTGCGAATCAAGCCTGGTTTGATCCAGAAACCAATACTACTTTCCCAACCGATTGTGATAATCATGGAACACATACGATGGGAATAATGACTGGTAGGGCAGGTAGTGATACGATCGGTGTTGCTCCAGATGCACAATGGATTGCAGCAAAAACAATTTGCTCTTCCCCTCACACAAGTAAATCAATTGCAGCTTTTCAGTGGGCATTGAATCCAGATGGAAATCCCAATACAACTAATGATATGCCGGATGTTATCAACAATTCCTGGTATGATCCGAATGCAACCGATGAATGTACTGGTATTTATAAAACTACATTTGATGCACTTGAAGCTGCTGGTATAGCAATAGTTTTTTCGGCTGGTAACAATGGACCAAACTCTTCTACGATCACAAAACCAAAAAATATAAATACAAATGAGGTAAATGTATTCGCTGTGGGGAACATTAACGGCAATACATCTGGTTATCCTATAGCAAATTCTTCAAGCCGTGGACCATCGACCTGTGGAGGAACAGGTTCGCTCTTAATTAAACCTGAGGTTGTAGCTCCTGGAACATCAGTCCGTTCTTCAATTCGTGGTGGTAGTTATGGTACTCTAAGTGGAACATCGATGGCATCACCTCATGTTGCTGGTGCGATTGCCCTTCTTAAACAAGCATTTCCAAATTTAACAGGTACTCAATTGAAATATGCTTTGTATAATACTGCTGTGGATCTTGGTCCAGATGGAGAAGATAACACTTATGGCAAAGGGCTAATTGATGTTTATGCTGCATTTTTGTATCTGGGTTCGAGAGACTCCACACCACCGACAAGAATTACTGATTTAAATATCGCAGAAGTTGGCTCTGATTTTATAAAATTATCATGGACAGCTCCGTTAGATAATTCTCCAGGTGGGACTGTAGAATACGATCTTCGTTATTCAACGGTTGGACCAATAACGGATACTCTTTTGTTCAATAGTGCAATAAGAGTTTCAAATCCTCCTCGACCAGATAGTGCAGGTAAAATTCAAACATTTACTCTTGAAAATTTGGCTTTCAACACCACTTATTATTTTGCTATCAGAGCAAAAGATGTTTGGGGTAACTTGAGTGAAGTTTCTAATAGTCCAGTTAGTACCACTTTATATAAACCTGTGATTTCAGTCTCTCCTGATTCACTAAATTTAATTAAACCAAAGAACATAACTTTCATTGATTCAATCATTATAAATAATAATTCAACTCAACCTTCAGTACTGAAATTTAATGTAGTTTTGCAAAATCATACTTTCCCAACTAAAAATATTTCAATGGTACTTCAACCCATGTTCAAGGAAAATTCTCTTACGGGTGAAAATAAAGCAAGCGAAAAATCTGGAAATGGATTATCAATTCTGGGTAGTGGTGGTCCGGATCTCTTTGGCTATCGTTGGAAAGATAGTCGTGAACCTGGTGGACCAACTTTCTCATGGTCTTCTATAAGTGAAATAGGTACACCAATTACCCTCAGTGATGATGCTTATTCAGTACAAAATTTATCTTTTAATTTTCCTTTCTACGAAAACTCATATAACACAGTCGAAGTTGTCAGTAATGGATATCTAAGATTTACTAATTATTCTACCACATATCCATCGAATGGAGCGATTCCATCGACATCATCGCCAAACAACGCAATTTATGGTTTCTGGGATGATTTAAATCCCGCAGCAGGTGGAAATATTTATGTTTATAAGACTAATGATAGATTTGTTGTTGAATTCAATAACATTCAAAGATATAATGATGCATCAACCAGAGTCACATTTCAGATAGAACTTCGAAAAAATGGAACTATCTATTTTCGATACAAATCCATGACAGGAACACTTAATAGTGCTACAATAGGAATTGAGAACTCCTCAGGGACTGATGGATTACTTATCGCTTACAATCAAGCATATGTGAGTGATAGTCTTGCAGTGATTATACAGAAAGAACCTGATTGGTTATCTGTGAATAATATAACCGGTTTGATTTCGAACGGTAATTCAATGGCGTTAAAATTGTTATTCAATACCAACGAATTAATGAATGGCGATTATAGAATGGAAGTCAGAATCACCAATAATGATTCAACAAAACCGAATGTAATTGTTCCAGTGAGATTAAAAATTACTGACACATCCTACCTTATTACTTCAACAATAAATGTAAATACTGGTTGGAATTTGATTTCCATACCGATACAAACTATAGTTAAAAGCAAAAATGAATTATTCCCTACATCTACATCTTATGCGTATGGATATACGAACAATTATATTATCCGTGATACTCTTGAGATCGGTAATGGATACTGGTTAAAATTTGAAACCTCTCAAAACATAAATTTACTCGGTAATTCAGTGAATCAGTTAAGTATCCCATTACGCGCTGGATGGAATCTTATTGGTTCCCTGAATGGTGATATCCCTGTTAATTCAATCTCCACATCACCACCCGGTATAATCACAGGTTATATTTATGGATATACTTCGAACTATTTCATTGCAAATCAACTTGAGAAAGGAAAAGGTTATTGGGTTAAGTCGATTTCCAATGGCACAATGAATTTAGCTTATACATCAACTAAAAACATATCCAATAATTTGATATTCACTCCAGATAATGATTGGATAATTCTGGAATTTTCGAATGGTGAAAACTTAACCAATCTGTATCTTGGGAATTCGAAAGTTAAAAGTGAGTATGAATTGCCTCCACCTCCACCTTCAGGTTCATTCGATGTCAGATTTAGTGATAATCAACTTGTTAAGAGTTCTGAGGACGAGAATTTAATAATTAATATTGCTTCACCGTATTATCCTGTTTTCATGAAATTAAAGAATTCCATGGGTAAAATATTCTTAGTCCGTGATGCAGTAAACGGTAACTTACTCTCTCGAACTCTGAGAGAAAATGAATCACTAAAAATTGATAATCCGCTTCTTGAAAAAATATCGATTGAAGAAATTTCGGATAGTAAATTATACTATGAGTTAATGGATAACTTCCCGAATCCATTTAATCCGAAAACAGTGATAAGATTTAGTATTCCTGAGAGAAATCTTGTCTCCCTTTCTATTTATAATCCACTGGGTGAAAAAATTCTTGATTTGATTAATGAGGTATTAGAGCCTGGAGTACATCAAGTCGAGTTTGATGGACAGGATTTTTCTTCTGGAGTATATTTCTACAAATTAAAATCCGGTGATTTTTTGCAGATCAAAAAAATGATTCTAATGAAATGAAAAATTCAAAAGAAGATTTTGATTCTTAATCATAACTTCTATATAAATTGTAATAAAATTAAATGAAACCAAACACTCAGTCTAAATTATCAGTTGGTGATAGTGATATGAAAAAACTAATTTCATTAATTGTTCTAATAATCATCTTATCATTAATATCATTAAATGCACAAAAACATGAGCATCCAAAGTTGATTGTCGGAATAGTTGTAGATCAGATGCGTTTTACAGATCTATATCGATATTATGATTATTATGGCGAAGAAGGTTTCAAAAGATTAATTCGAGATGGCGGGAATTTTACGAATGCTCACTATAATTATGTACCTACGAATACAGGGCCCGGGCACGCATCAATATATACAGGTACAACCCCTTATTTTCATGGCATTGTAAATAACGATTTTTATGACAGGGAGCTAAAAAAAACAATCTATTGTGTTGCTGATGAAAATCAATCTACCGTTGGAGATGACGGAGATGAAGGCAAATGTTCACCTAAAAATCTACTCTCGACTACAATTACTGACGAACTAAAAATGTTCTTTAATAAAAAATCTAAAGTCATATCTATTTCTATTAAAGACCGTGGTTCAATACTTCCAGGTGGTCATTTCCCGAATGGAGCATATTGGTATAATTTTCAATCTGGCAAATTCATAACTTCAACATATTATATGAATTCATTACCTGAGTGGGTTAAAAATTTTAATGAGAAAAGATTACCAGATCAATTCCTAAAAAAAGAGTGGAGTCTTTTCATTGATAAAAAATTCTACGAGATTAATAACCCTGATGATTCCCCTTTCGAACCAGATTTTTTCAATGAAGGAAAAAACACATTTCCACATAATTTTGACAAACTAAAGCCAGAAGATAGATACAATAAACTGGCTTTTACACCATTTATGAACGAAATTCTACTTGAATTCATCAAAACTGCTATAGTTTCAGAAAGTTTAGGCAAAGATTCGGTTCCTGATTTTCTCGCGATAAGTTTTTCAACTCCAGATCTTCTGGGACATGTTTATGGAAATTACTCTTACGAATTGATGGATTTATATCTTCGGCTCGATCGACAAATAGCTGATCTACTAAAGTTTCTTGATAATGAAATTGGTGAGAAAAATTATCTTCTATTTTTAACTGCTGATCATGCATCTATTGAGACCCCTGGATATTTAAGAAAAAATAATCTACCCACAGGAGAATTAATAGGTAAAATTCAGGACTCATTAAAAACTTACATCAAGAATAAATATGGCAATGAGAAACTTCTCGAATTCTATTCTTCAGGAATGATTTATTTAAACTACAATTTAATCGATTCAATGAAACTCAATTCTTTTGAACTCGAAAGAGATTTAGCTTTTTATCTAAGACAAACATTTCCTGAAATTCAACAAATCAGTCGGAGAAGTCATTTAGAAAATCAAGTTGCATATAGAGAAAATCCTGATCTAATTTCGAATGGATGGCACCCAGCCAAATCAGCAGATATAATTTTTACATTGCGTCCCGGGTATTTATTCAAATTTCTTGAAAAAGGTACTACCCATGGTTCGCGATACAATTATGATACTCATGTTCCTCTGATTTTTTATGGATGGAATGTGTCACCAGGAACAATAAACCAGAAAGTTTTTATCGTCGATATTGCACCGACTATATCAAGTTTGCTGAAAATTTCGCTACCCAGCGCAGCTATTGGAAAACCTTTATTTTAATAAAAATTGAGTTACGTCCAGACAAATTGATGAATGATATTCATTGATGTCTGAGTTAATTCTAAAACTATAGATGATTTTTTCTATATTAATTGAAAGCGTGATTGTGGAGATTGTACAAAAACAAAGAGTTGATTCAGGTGTGTAGAAAAGATTTAGAAAAGATGAGATCAGAAATCATTGCTTTTATAATTATAATTTAATAACAAAGAAGCTCCAGCAATTTCTCATTACTGGAGCTCTTCAAGACTGAAATTTTTACATTCTTTAATTGTTGAATTTCATTTCATTAACAAAATCTTTCTTGTATCAATATAATCTCTAGTTTTTAGAACAACAAAGTAAGTCCCGGAAGAAAGTTTATCACTATTGAAATGAATTGAGTGAACTCCTTTTGGCTTGAGCTCATTTAATAAAGTAGTTATTTCTCTACCTAAAACATCAAATATCTTTATCTCGACATTACGAGTATCTGGTAGATAAAAAGTTATAGTGGTTGATGAATTAAATGGATTTGGAAAGTTTGGATATAGTTGAACTTCCTCATCCACTACTAATTTGTTGATCAATAAGTGATCAATATTCGCATCTTCGATCGTTAAACTTTCACCATTCTTTAAAATAGTGTTTATAATTTTTCCATCAATCAAATCTTTAATCTCAATATCAACTCCCTCGACTGTAATTGATACTGGATATTGGGCTCCCTTAATTTTAATGATTTTTGGTGATTCTAAACTTTCCATCAAATTATCAGTGGAGAATCTAACATCAAAAACATCAAAAGGTGGAATTGGTGGTAACTGATAGATTTGGTTTTCAAATTGTCTTTTAGAAATATAAAGGAATGTTTCTTTGCCTTTCGAATCTCTAAAATTTAATTTTCCCGCATCATTCAAAATTTGAACTGCTTCATTCATGATATTCTCTTTAACTAAAGTCGTGGGAAGAATCAAATTACCATTCTGACTTACTTTCACCCAATAACCTTTCGCAGGCAAGAGTTCGCTGGCAGTGAAGTAACCATTACTAAAACCGTAAAACAAACTCGTGATAATATCTGGGGGATCCGATGTAATAGAACTCACAGGAACAATTGTGCTATAAGGTCCAATGAGATTCCATCCAGAAAAAACTGGAATCAGATTAGTTAATGGTAAATTTCCTGTAATTGTAATACTCGTATCCATAACATATTTAACCCAATAAGCTTGTCCATTCATTAGTGTATCTACCGTATAATACCGATTGAAATAATGAAATACATTCGAAGCTCTATTGGGTGTTATTTGTTCGATGCTCATATCGATTGTTGTAAGCGGAACAGAAAAAAGATTCCATCCTTCATTATAATTGATGTTTGCAGTCATTAAATTCCCGGATGTTCTATCGAATAAATCGATATACTGCAAACTACCACCAACATAGATAGAGCGAACGAGCCCACCTGTCGTATCGTCAACCTCGAAAATTCCAGATGAGTTAGTCGTGAGATAATTTCCATTTGGAAGTCGAAATACACCTCTATTCCCGGTTGCACCTGTAAGAGTAGTAATTAACAAACCCGTTGAATCAAAAATTTTAAGTCCCGTTCCAGTTCCACTAAATTCACAAGCTACAATGGTTCCATCTGGATTTTTAATAATTTGCTGCACAAAATTTAGTGTGGTGGTAGTAAATGGTGCTATAAAGTTTCCATCAAGGTTGAACCTCAAGATCTTGTAAGTGCCACTTGAATTACTGACAAGAATATCATCTCCTCTATACAAAATACAGAAAGGGCTGCTGACATTTGATGAAATAAATGAACCGATGAAATTTCCACTTGAATCAAATTCCTGAATTCTATTCGCAGCAGTACCACTTGCATTTGTAACAAGGAGATTCCGATTGGGACGAAAAGCAATTCCTCTAATGTTATCAAGAATACTATTGTTTACACCACCAGCTGGGGCGAAAGTTTTAACGAAGGCTCCAATCGTGTCATACAGTTGAACAGCATCACTGACTTGATCAGAAACAAGAATTTCATTGATAGATTTCTGGATAGCGTGTTTTGGACTCTGAAGTCTTGGAGCATCAGTTGGAATGAAGGCAGTATCCACGAGATTTCCTGTTTCATAATCAAATGCCATAACACGATCATAGGTCCAACATGGAACAAGTAGTAATTTATTTGATGTTGCTTTATGAATTTGCAATTTCTCATTAGAGTTATCTATGATCCTCCTATCAGCGAAAATTATCCTCGCTTTCGAGAGATCAAACTTTCCTGTAACTTCCTCATAAAACGCTGTGTAACCTCCTTGTTCTGGATGAGCAAAATTTGTAATCACAGCATAAACAATTTTTCCATTCTCAATTCCCTTCGCTTCGATTAATGCCTGATAAGGAATGTAAATGCTCATCGGAAGATTTTGTTTGAGTGCTTCTACTCTGACGTCCTTTAGTAATTCAGGATTAAATTCTATTCTCATCAGTAGATCTTCAATCCTGACTTCAGGTTGAGCGAAGAGTGGTAAAAAACTTAAAAAAATAAAAATTGTGAAAACTTTCATGGTCACCTCCTATTTTTATGGAAAATAAGGAAAGGGTTAAAGATTTTCAAGTTATAAAGATGTGGAAAAATGAAGAATACTCTCACCTAGTCAAATTATTCGAAAATATAAATTGTCTGCATATCAGGTCATGAAGGAATGAGATTAGAAATGAATTTCTCACTCATTCTTGAAGATTTCAGAAAGTAATCTCACTAATTCCTTTGAAGAGAAAGGCTTCGAGATATAGTGTGTGAATCCTCTTGATAAGAATTCTTTTTTATCGCTGTTCGCTGCATAAGCTGTTAAAGCGATAAATGGTGTATTTTTATATTCTGGCATGCTCTTAAGTAGTTCCATTAGTTCAACACCATCCAACCCGACCCTTAGATTGATGTCAATTAGAAATGCATCATATTTGTTTAGCTTTACCTTCTCAAGTGCCTCAATCGAATTCTTTGCAAAATCTAATACATAATATCTTGAGAGTATAACTTTGATTAAACTCCGTGCAGTCTCTTCATCCTCTACATATAAAATCCTTTTCATTTGTTTATTGGTTATTTCAGGTATTTCCACAGTTCGAGATTCTTCTTTTTCTTCTAATCCTCTCTCTTCTATTTTTTCTTTTATCGTTGTCTTTAATTCACCAATAGGCAATTCTACAAAAAAAGTAGAACCAACACCTTCTTCACTATCTATATAAATTTTACCACCGAGAAGTTCGACAAATTTTTTTGTAATTGTTAATCCAAGGCCAGTACCTTCAAAATTTCGGTTTAATCCTTCACTGACCTGTCTGAATTCTTGAAATATTAATTCTTTTTTATCCTCTGGAATTCCTATTCCGGTATCTGAGACTTTAATTACTAAATATTCCTGCTCTCCTTTTGCTTCGATGTCAGCGCTCAATTCGACCTTACCTTGTTCTGTAAATTTAATTGCATTATTTAATAGATTATCAACAATTTCTCTTAGTAACCCCTCATTTGACTTGATTATCTCCGGCCTATCATTTTCTGCTCTATTTGGAAATAAATTTAAACTCGCAATTAATCCTTTTTTCTCTGCTGCAACTTTGAATAATGTAAATCTATCTGTTAATAATTCTTTGATATTAATATCACTCAGTATGATTTTAGGTTTTTCAAATTCGAGTTTAGTTACATTAAGTAATTTTGTAAGCGTATCGAGCATCCTCTCCGAGGAATTAAGGATAATTTTCGCCATTTTTCTATGTTCTTCATCGGGTAATATTTCTGATAGTAATTCAGCATATCCTTTTATACCAACGAATGGGGTTCTTAACTCATGACTCATGTTCGCAAAAAAGTATGATTTAACACGATTCATCTCTTCTGCTTTTTCTTTTGCTTCTATTAATTCTTCAATCATTTTTTTCTCATTTGTTATATCTCGTATGAGAGTTATTATATGGGTCACTTCACCGTCGTGTTTGATAAATGTTGTATGTAAATCACACCAGATCTTCGTTCCATCTTTCTTTAACATCTGAACTTCAGCTTCCACTTCTGATTCGTTATTTAAAATTGCATTTTTAATCTTCTCCCCATATTCAATAAAATCTCTCTCGAATTCATATAAGATAATTGGTGATTTACCTATCAATTCTTCAGGAGAATAATCGAAAACTATTGAAACACCTTTATTAGCCTTTATAATCTTCCTATCCGGCATTGATATTGTAAGAATGGCTTCCGCGACAGAATCGAATAGAGTATTTAGAAATCTTTCACTTTCCTGAATTTTCTTCTCTGCAATTTTTCTCCCTGTAATATCCAGTACAATTGAAACAAAGATATTTTCGCCCTCTATTTTCAATAATTGTAAATGAACCTCAACATCATAAGTGGTTCCATTTTTCCTTTTATGAATAGTTTCGAAGACAAGATTTTTCTTCTCGTCTGTAATCAACGGTTGGATTAATTCGTTGAATGTATTGTGATTGAATTCAGGTTCAATATCGACTGGTGTTAGTTTCTGTAATTCTTCTAAGTTATAACCTAAATTTTCTAATGCTGCTCTATTTGCATGCAAAAACTTGAGCGATTCAAAATCAAAAATGTAAATCTCATTAAGTGATTCTTCAAAGATGTAAGAATATTGAGTTATTAATTTTATTTTTTCCTTCTGTTGTGTAATATCTTCTTTTACTGCCACAAAGTGGGTTATCTTACCGTTCTCATTAAAAATTGGTGATATCGAAGCTTTTTCCCAATATAATTCTCCATTTTTCCTTTTATTTAAAAATTCGCCTCTCCACTCGTTTCCGGATTTGATTGTTTCCCATAAATTTTTGTAAAATTCTTGAGAATGGAAACCAGATTTTAATATTCTGGGATTTTTTCCAAGAGCTTCACCATAAGTATATCCTGTTACTTCTGTAAATTTTGGGTTAACATATTCAATATTTCCTTCGTAATCAGTAATAAAAATACTTGCAGGACTAAATTCAATGGCTCTGAATAATTTTCTTAAAGTCTCTTCTGATTTTTTACTTTGCGTAACATCTCTTGCAATTCCTTCAATAGCTATTATTTCACCCTTTTCATCTCGAATTGGAGTGTTTATCTGTTCAATCCAGATTATTGTACCATCTTTTCTTACCCACCTTAATACCATTGGTTTATTGAACATCGTCTCATTTTGAAAATAAACTTCCAATAAAGGTTTATCTTCTGGATAAGCAATTTTATATCCTATATCAGGATCGGCGTAGAATTCATCAGGTGAATAACCTGTTATCTTTTCTGCAGCTGGACTAACATAGGTAAATCCCTGTCGTGGTTTTATTTCAAATCGGAAAATTATATCCTGTGCATTCTCAGCAAGCAAGCGAAATCGCTTCTCACTCTCTTCAAGAGCTTTTTCAGTCTGTTTATGTTCTTCAATTTCTTCAGCAAGTTGCATGTTGACTTTTTCTAATTCCCTCGTACGTTTTTCCACGAGCTCTTCAAGGTGAAGTGACAATTCTCTTCGAATCAATAGATTCTCAATTCTCGCGAATAATTCCAATTTCTCTATTGGCATTAGAATAAGTTCATCTATGATTTTCCACAACGAACGAGTAATGAATCCAACATCTTTTCTGTTTACAGCTAATAGAATTGGTAAGAACGCTTGCTCCTGTGTTTTTATTTTTTTTATTCTACGCCATTCTTTATCAATAATTACACCATCTATAATCCAGAGATCGCAATTATCAGATATATTTTCTTCAGGTGCTTGAGTAATTATTTTATGTCGTTTCGAAAGTGTTTTTACTAGTAATTTTTCATTTTCCTTACTATGTAATGTGATTAATATTTTAGCCATAATAATTTTTATCTTCGATTCGTTGTTAATGTCTAAAATCAATTACAATTGTCCTTACTCATACTTTGAATAAGTAATAGCAACTCCTTAATTACCAGAGGTTTTGTCATTACATATTTTGCTCCACTATCAATACTTTGCTGCTGGATTGATATCGTTTTCTTAGGAGAAATAACTACAAACGATATATCTTTCTCTCTTAGCTGTTCACAGAAATTCCATATTCTCTTATCAAACCCCGTAATATCAACCAATGCAAGTGAATAATTTGATGCGGTTAAAGAATTAAGATCCGGGTTTTCAATTGAAGTTAGACCATCAACAATATAGCCTTCTTTGCCTAAAACCTCTGATAATACTTCTATATTTTTTTCGTTGCTATTTACGGCTAATATTTTCTTAATGGAACTTCCTTCCATGACCAACCTAATCTTCCTTTTTTAGCCATTGTGGTGTACCAAGCAAAATTCCTCTTAAGTCAGATAAAGGTTTACCAATCTTTATTCCTTCACCTGTAATTTCTAACTCTCTTAATTGTTTTTCAAAGTTGCTGAGTCTTTTCTTCAGAACACCAATTGCTTTCCTCAGTTCACCATTTATTTCCAGATATCTCAAAAATATAATATTATCTGCGAGATAACTTATGCCATATTCTGTTATCTCAAAATCTCCAATAACATTTTTTGTCTCAGTAATCAGAAAGACTACAACCCCCATATTCTGGAGATATTTAATTAGAGAGTGTAAATACTCAGTTAAGTTTTCACCTTTTATTGATAATCTATATCCTTCTGTACTATCAATCATAACAACTTTCGTATTGTTTTGCTCAACATCTCTTCTCACCAGACGAGCAAACTCATCGGCAGTATATTGTGTCGGTTCTATTTTTTGTACATAGAGCATATTATTTTTTATCATTTCCCTCGCCGGTGTTCCAATGTAATCACATCGAGTCAGCATAATTTCTACTTCTTCTTCGAAAGAATAGACGACTGATCTTTCATTACGAGTTGCAGCTTCTTTCATAAATTGAAATCCTAAAGATGTTTTACCTACTCCACTTGGACCTGTAATCAGAGTAACAGTACCTCTTTCGATACCACCATGAAGCAACTCATCAAGTTCTCTTATTCCTGAAGAGATTTGTTCGAGTTTAACTTCCTTAAGATAAGTTACAGGTTTTAATCGAGGATAAATTTCCATTCCATTTTTAGTCAGTTTTAACGAATGTCTCCCATCATAAAAACTGGTACCTCTGAACTTTGTAACTTCAATAAATCTTCCTTCAAAAGTATTTTCAAGTACAATGACCCCATCGCTCATAAATTTTAAATCATCATCTGGTGCTTCAGGACTCCCTTCAGAAGTAAAGAGAACAGTTATACCTTTTTCTGTGAGATATCTGAGAAAGGACAAAACTTGTTTACGATATTGATAAATATCCGTGGAAAGATATCTGAATTGGGTCATCGGGTCAATGAAGACTCGATTTGGATTTAATGTCTCAATGGTCTCGAATATTTTTTTTGTTATTGGTTCTCTCTCAACTTCTGCGGGTGAAAATATATCGTAAGTTTTTGATTCAAGAAAGAATTCAGAAGCAGGACTTAAATCGAGAATGACAATTCTATCTAAGTCAAAATTTTGTATCCGTGCATTTGCCCTTATCTTAAATTCTGATTCTTCTAAAGAAATGAAGAGTGATTTTTTGTCGCTCTCTTCTGCTGTCAGGAAATGTAAACCGAGAATTGTTTTACCAGTTCCAGGTCCACCCGTAACAAGATAAGCTCTTCCAGGAATATATCCACCATTAAGAATCTCATCTAATCCTTCAATTCCTGAAGTTAGTCTATTCTGGTTAAACTGATATTCCATTTTATAACTCCCTCATTTGATTTATCGATGGATAGTTTTTATTAATGTATTCTTTAGAAGAGAGTAAGAAAAAAGAAGATTAGTAAATTGAGAATAACTTCTATTTGAAAAACTTATGATGAGAAAATTATCATTAATTTCAATTGATAATTTATACATTTCTTAAATTCCGTACTTATGGAACTTATTCTAAATGAATTTAATATTTTTTTCTGAGGAATGAAAGTTCGACTAATCATTAAAAAGGAAATAAAATCTTATAAGCGATTCCATTCTAAATTAAGAGGAAATTTTTTAATTGACATGAGATGAAGCTCTCTTAAAACTGGTAGATCATAAAAATGAATTAAATCTTTCGATTAAAATTTGGTCACTCGTTTCATTTAAATTCGCGAAGATTATGAAAATGTAATTCGTTAATAATACTCTTTTGAAAGAAACAAAATAGGGCATAAAATCACCTCAAAGTATCGCAACAATTATGATAGTTACTCAAAAATATTATAAGTTAAAGAAACTGATATTGAATCAATGATTTATATTACAAGAATTTAATGAATTAGATTTAGGTGAGAATAGAAGTTATGATATAAATAATTTAAATATTTATTTCTGTGATTTAATAATTTCCGTTATACAGCCAATAATCTTTAATACTATTATTTTTGCAAAAACAGAAAAGTAACATATGCGAAAACTTACTCACTCAGAAATTCAAGCAATTAGACTATCAATTAACTCAATCCATAAAGCTCAAAAATTTCCACTTTATGTTGTTCTTGATAATATAAGAAGTATGTATAATGTGGGTTCAATTTTTCGTACATCTGATTCAATAATGATTCAGAAACTTTATTTAACAGGATATACTCCCACACCAGAAAAAAAAGAAGTGAGTAAAACTGCACTTGGCGCAACAGAAAGTGTTGACTGGGAATATCACAGCAATCCGATTGAGTTGATAAAAAAATTAAAAAGTGAAGGGATTAAAATTGTTGCTCTCGAAATCACTGATGAAAGTATCCCATATACAGAATATGATGGAAAAAATTTTCCTGCTTGTCTGATTGTGGGAAATGAAATAACAGGAATTCAATCATCAATTCTTGACATATGTGACATTGCAATTGAACTTCCAATGTACGGAATAAAACATTCACTCAATGTTGCTGTTGCTTATGGTATTGCTGTATATGAATTGAGAAAGAAATGGGAAGAATTCAATTCAACAAATCTTTAATACTAATTAATCGATTTAACTTGACATTGATGAAAAAATTTTTTAATTGCTCAAAACATGATTATTTAGTTTGTTTGACATGCAACTAAAACATTAGTTATTTTTGTATTAAAATATTTATGGAAATGTTAACAGAGTTTGGTAAGATTTTTATCTTCATAATCCTCGCGATATTATTCGTAGCTCTCGCCTTCATAGTCAACCGATTGATCAGACCCGCAAGACCAACAAGAGAAAAATTGTTAACATACGAATGCGGTGAAAATCCTGTGGGCTCTCCATGGATAAAATTTAATGTTCGTTTCTATGTTGTAGCCTTAATTTTTCTTTTATTTGATGTGGAAATAACCTTGTTAGTACCATGGGCATTAGTATATAAGGAATACGGTGTTTTTGGATTTCTTGTTGGATTTCTATTTCTATTTATTTTAATGCTCGGTATGTTGTACGAGTGGCGTAAGGGTGATCTCGATTGGGTAAAACCAGAAGTTAAACCGAAAGATTTAAAAACGGTCATTGAAGAATTTGAAAAAGAATATGGGAAAGTATAATGGGTATACTTGATAAAGAGTTTACTGAATCAAATATTGTAATTACAAAGTTCGATGACTTGATGAACTGGGCAAGATTATCATCTCTATGGCAGATGACATTCGGTCTTGCTTGCTGTGCAATCGAGATGATGGCTACCTCAGCTTCACACTACGATTTCGATAGATTTGGTGTAATCCCAAGACCAAGTCCAAGACAGGCTGATATAATCATTATTTCTGGTACAGTCACACTCAAAATGGCTCTAAGAATAAAAAGACTTTATGAACAAATGCCCGAACCAAAGTATATTATCTCCATGGGAAGTTGTGCAAATTGTGGTGGTCCCTACTGGAAACATGGTTATCATGTCTTGAAAGGTGTAGATAGAATTATTCCCGTTGATGTTTATGTCCCTGGTTGCCCACCGAGACCAGAAGCTTTACTCGAAGGTTTATTAAAGCTTCAAGAAAAAATTAGAAATCAATCCCTTGTAAAAAAGCCGGTTTAAGATGACAACTCAAGAAATACTGACAATTATCAAAGAGAAATTTCCAGAAGAAAATTTCGAAATAAAAGAAAATGTTGGTGGTGAAATTTTAACCGTTCCATCAAAAATTCTCCGCGAGCTTTGTTTTTTTCTAAGAGATGATGAAAGATTAGCATTCGATTATTTGATGAATCTCTCCGGACTTGACTTAGCTGATGGTGAAAAGAAGAAACTCGAAGATGGTTCGATTGAAATTGTTGGCGGACATTTAGCTACAGTTTATCATCTTCATTCAATGAAACATAATCACAAATTAACTTTAAAGGTTTTGCTCCCCCGAGAAAATCCAGTTGTGCCTTCTATTGAAATGGTCTGGAGAACAGCAGATTGGCATGAACGAGAAGCTTACGATTTATTGGGAATTATTTTCGACGGTCATCATAACTTAAAAAGAATTTTGCTTCCTGACGATTGGGAAGGTTATCCATTAAGAAAAGATTATAAAGTTCAAGAATTCTATCACGGAATGAAGGTTCCATACTAATGGCAGAATTAAAAACAGATTACATCACTCTTAACATGGGTCCTCAGCACCCATCTACGCACGGTGTGCTGAGATTAGAAGTTGTTTTAGACGGTGAAGTTGTTGTAGATGTCATTCCACATATTGGTTATTTACATCGTTGTTTTGAGAAGCATGCTGAAGCAATGACCTACCCACAGGTTATCCCCTACACCGATAGAATGGATTACCTTTCTTCTATGTATATGAATTTTGGATATGTCGAAGCAGTTGAAAGATTATTAAATATAGAAGTACCAGAACGAGTTAAATACATTCGAATAATTATGGGTGAGTTCCAGAGAATTGCTAATCATCTTGTTGCGGTTGGTACTTTTGGAATTGATATTGGTGCGTTCACTCCGTTCCTTTATTGCTTCAGAGACAGAGAAAGAATTCTCGATTTATTTGAGATGACCTGTGGTGCTCGTCTACTCTATAATTATATGTGGATTGGTGGAGTTTCACACGACTTACCTCCTGAATTTATTCCAAAGGCAAAAGAATTTTTAAAAGATTTTCGAAAAAGCATAAAAGAGTTGAATGACCTTTTAAGTTATAATAAAATTTTTATCGAACGAACTGCCAATATTGGTGTTCTTCCAGCTGATACTGCTATTAATTTTGGATGTAGTGGACCCGTTCTTCGTGGTTCTGGTGTCAATTGGGATTTGAGAAAAAATGATCCGTATTCAATTTATGATAGATTCGATTTTGAAGTTTGTGTTGGCAAAGGAGAAATGGGAACTGTTGGTGATTGTTGGGATCGTTACATGGTGAGAGTAAGAGAAATGGAGCAATCATGTCGAATAATTGATCAAGCATTAGAACAAATTCCTGATGGTGATGTAACTGCTGCAATTCCCAAACGAATCAAACCACCTGTTGGTGAGATTTATTTCCGTGTTGAAAGTCCGAAGGGTGAATTGGGATATCACATTGTGAGCGACGGAACACCAAATCCGTTTAGAGTAAAAGTAAGAGCACCATCATTCGTTAATTTGCAAATTTTACCAATAATTTCAAGAGGACATCTTGTTGCAGATATCATTGCAAACCTCGGTAGTATTGACATTGTATTAGGGGAGGTTGACAGGTGATACCAGATTATTTAGCAGAATTTTTTGGAAATAAAATCATCGGTTATTTCATTTCGGCTGCATTGCCACTCTTTCTTTGGATTTTACCTTATGCACTCTATGCCGTTTATGCTGAAAGAAAAGTCAGTGCTTTTATGCAAGATAGAATTGGTCCGAATCGTGTTGGCCCAAAAGGATTATTGCAAACAATCGCTGATATACTAAAACTCATTCAAAAAGAAGATATTGTCCCCTCCTCTGCTGATAAACCTTTATTTGTTACTGCACCTTATGTCATTTTTGCAGGCACATTCGCCGCATTTGCTGCTCTACCGTTCTCGAGTATTTACATCGGTAGTAACATCAATTTGGGTGTTTTCTATATCATGGCAGTTTCTTCTTTATCTGTGGTCGGAATTCTTATGGCTGGATGGGCTGGTAATAACAAATACTCATTATATGGAGCGATGCGTTCGGTTGCCCAAATTGTTAGTTATGAAGTTCCTGCCTTACTTGCAATTGTTTCCGCTATCATGGTGATTGGTTCTTTAAACCTAAATGAAATTTCCGAGATGCAAACTGCAAGATTCTGGAATTGGTGGATTTTTGGTGGTCCAATTCAGGGTATTCAGAAGTTTTTATTAATCATTCCTATGTTTGTTGCTTTTATAATCTTCTTTATTGCATCACTTGCTGAAGTCAATAGAACACCATTTGATATTCCTGAAGCTGAATCTGAATTAGTTGCTGGATTTCATACTGAATATACTGGAATGAAATTCGCAATGTTCTTCCTTGCAGAATATGGAAATATGTTCGTGGTTTCTGCAATCTCAGTTTCAATTTTCTTTGGTGGCTGGCAATCTCCTTTCGGCTACCTTGGTAATTCCTTAAATATTAATTGGTTAATTCCAATCGAACAAGTTTTCTGGTTTTTATTCAAAGGCACACTGTTAGTACTCGTGCAAATGTGGTTACGATGGACACTTCCTCGATTAAGAGTCGATCAACTCATGACCGTTTGTTGGAAGTATTTAACTCCGTACGCTTTCGTAAATCTTGTATTAATAGGTATAATAACAATAATTTGATTATGAAAGAATATTTAAAAAACACCTGGTTAGGGATTTACACCGTTTTGGTGGGAATGAAAGTCACATTCTCACATCTTTTCAAACCGAAAGTTACAATACAGTATCCCGATGTTCGTTTGAATTTACCCGAAAGAGCAAGAAACAGGTTATATGTAAATATCGATGATTGTATTGGTTGTGATCAATGCGCTCGTGCATGTCCGGTTGATTGTATTGAAATTGAAACTGTTAAAGCAATCCCTGGTGAAGATCTGGGCACAACTTCAAATGGAAAAAGAAAAGCTCTATGGGTGACGAAATTTGATATTGATATTGCAAAGTGTTGTTATTGTGGATTATGTGTATATCCCTGTCCAACTGAATGTATCTGGATGACAGATGTCTACGAGTTTTCAGAATATAAAAGAGAGAATTTAATTTATCATTTCTCAAATCTTACGACTGAAGAAGCAGAGCAGAAAAAAATAAACTATCAGAAATTTGAAGAAGAGAAAACAAAACAAAAAGCTACTGCACAGGCTACAGTCAATCCTCAACCAAAACAAGATACTGGATTATCGCAATCATGACTACATATGACTTTATTTTCTATCTCTTCGCATTAATAATTATTCTCAGTGCATTTGTCGTTGTAATTGCACGAAACATAATTTACTCGGCTTTCTCACTTTTATTTACATTTTTTGGAGTAGCAGGAATATATGTTCTTCTTAATGCAGATTTTATTGCTGTCGTTCAGGTTATAATTTATGTTGGTGGAATTTTAGTATTGATCATCTTTGGTGTGATGCTAACAAATAAAATCACCAATGTGGAAATCATCTCAGAGAGTATACATATCATTCCCGCAACAATTGTAACCGGAATAATTGGGGGCTCACTCATTGCTATTTTTTCACTAACAAAATGGAGATCTGGAGAGCCTCAACATTTTGAAAAAACAATTGCTGAAATAGGTAGATTTTTAGTTACTCACTATATGATTCTGTTTGAATTGGCCGGTATCATTCTCCTTGTAGCCTTAATTGGCTCAGTTATGATCGCAAGAAAAGAAAAAACTCAGATAGGTGAGGTCGAGAAATGAGCGTTGGATTAAATCATTTTCTGGTATTAAGTGCTATACTTTTTTCATTAGGTCTGTATGCTGTATTAACTCGAAAGAATGCAATTCAAATTTTGATGGGAATTGAATTGATTTTGAATTCGGCAAACATAAATTTTGTCGCCTTCGCTAAATATGGAAACTTCGGTTTTAACGGACAGGTAATTGCACTTTTTGTTATCATACTTGCTGCTGCAGAAGCTGCAATCGCACTTGCAATCGTTCTAAACATTTATAAGAGATTCACTACAGTTAATGTTGATGAAATAGATGGGTTGAGAGAATAATGAACGAAAATATTTTAATACAACTTTCAATTCTAAATATCATCCTTCCATTATTCGGTTTTGCACTCTTGATATTTTTTGGGAAAAAAATTCCCAAAAGCCACTTATTCGAAATTTCGACCATTTTTCTTGGATTGCTCTCATCACTAATAATCGCATACGGTAAATTAACTTACCTTCAAGAAAAAACGCTGACATTCGAATTCAGATGGATAGATTTTGGTAATATTCCGTTCGTAGGAAATCTTGGAATTGATTTAGGAATTGAGATTAACAATGTATCTGCAATTATGCAACTCACAGTTTTTATTGTGAGTTTTGTTGTTCACCTATTCTCCATAAAATATATGGAAGGTGATCCGAGGTACACTCGATATTTTGCGTATCTCGGTCTGTTTACCTTTTCAATGATAGGTATAGTTCTCACCCACAATCTTTTGATGATGTACATTTTCTGGGAATTGGTTGGTGTTAGCTCTTATTTATTAATTGGATTCTGGTTTGAAAAGAAATCAGCAGCTGATGCTGCTAAAAAAGCATTCATTGTGAATAGAATTGGTGATGTTGGATTTTTTCTCGGAATTTTAATTCTCTATACAAATTATCATACATTTACTTTTAGCGAAATTTTTGCTCAAATTTCTAAAGGAAATTTACCCTTTAATAGTGAAGCGTGGTTAACGGCAGCTGGTGTACTAATTTTTTGTGGAGCTATAGGTAAATCTGCTCAATTCCCCCTACATGTCTGGTTACCAGATGCGATGGAAGGCCCTACTCCTGTTAGTGCATTAATACACGCTGCTACGATGGTTGCTGCTGGAGTTTATCTTGTTGCGAAGATTTTTGTAATGTTAACTGCAGATGCTATGCTTGTGATTGCTTCTATTGGCGCTATTACAGCATTTATTTCTGCAACAATTGCGATTACCCAGACAGATATTAAAAGAGTACTTGCATATTCTACTGTGAGTCAGTTAGGATATATGATAATGTCACTGGGAGTAGGTGCTTATTTCTTTGCATTTCTACATTTAATTACTCATGCATTCTTCAAAGCAGGATTATTCTTGGGTTCGGGTTCAGTTATTCATGCTATGCATCATGAACAAGATATAAGGTTCATGGGTGGACTTAGAAAAAAACTTCCTGTAACTTATTACACATTTCTCATTTACACTTTAGCTATTTCTGGTATTCCTTTCACTTCTGGCTTTTTAAGTAAAGATGGTATCTTGGGTGGTACACTTGCTTTTGCAAATCTTACTGGTTACTGGATTTTCCCTGTCGTTGGTTTTACTGTCGCAATGTTAACAGCATTCTATATGTTCAGACTTGTTATTTTAACTTTTCATGGTGAACCAAGAGATATACATAAATACGAACATGCCCATGAATCACCTACAACAATGTTGATTCCACTAATTTCACTTGCAATTCTCTCTTTCTTTATATTCTTCTCACCCAATCCATTTAACATTGAATCGGGCTGGTTCTATCATTGGGTAAAAACTCCAGCAACAATTGTTCCAAAAGAACTTTCCTTCCAATTTATGATTAATGAGTCTGGTGATGTTTCTTCTCAGATTATACATTCAGAAATGTACATGGAATCATTGCATAATGCTCATTCTACTGCTATGATATTATCATTAATTATGGCTGGACTTGGAATGCTTCTTGCATTCATTGTTTATCAATGGCGATTAATAAGCGCAGATAAAGTTGCGATGAAACTCGAGCCATTATATAATTTCTCCCATAATAAATGGTATTTTGATGAACTATACTCAAAAACAGCTGTTGCTTTTACCATCGGACTATCTAATTTACTTGCATGGTTTGATAATAGAGTTATCGATGGAATTGTCAATGGTACTGCAACATTGACTCGCAACACCTCGTTTGCAAGTGGCAAATTCGATAACAGGGTTATTGATGGTTTTGTAAATCTTATTGCCTATGTTACAGGATTTTTTGGAATGTTGTTTAGAAAACTTCAAACTGGAAAAGTTCAAACTTATTTAGTAATGGTTTTAACTGGTATATTAATTATATTTTTCATATTTAAGTCGTTATAAGAAATTCGGAGGCTGATAGTTGATGTTTGGAATACCATACCTAACACTGGTTACTTTTCTCCCAATCATTGGGATGATAATTGTCTTATTAATTAATTCAGAAAAAGTCAAAGCAATAAAAATAATTTCTCTTATTGTGACCTTCCTCCAGCTTGTTATAGCAGCATTAATGTGGATTAATTTCAATTTCTCTGCTGCTGGCATAAATGACCCATCTTCTTTTCAATTTGTTGAAAAAGCAAGATGGATTGAAATAAAAAATTTAGCCGATTGGATTGGTACAATAAAAATTGATTACTTCCTTGGAGTTGATGGGTTATCGATGCCGATGGTTCTGCTCACAGCATTAATTTCTTTTCTCGGTGTGATTGCTTCGTGGAATATACCAAAAGGAATTAAAGGATATTTTGCATTATATCTCCTACTTGATACAGGTATGATGGGTTCTTTTGTCGCTCTCGACTTTTTCCTCTTCTATGTTTTCTGGGAATTAATGTTACTCCCGATGTACTTCTTGATCGGAATTTGGGGTGGTCCAAGAAAAGAATATGCAGCTATCAAATTCTTTATTTACACTCTGTTCGGTTCTGTTTTCATGTTACTTGTAATGCTCGGTTTATATTTCAGTACTTATGAAATTTTACCGGATGGCTCTAAAGTTTATACATTCAATATGTTACAGATGATGAATGTTGCTAACTATTCTAAAGATGGTTTACTTTCACCATTTAACCCTCATAACTTGAGATTTATTGCTTATATCTTACTTTTTGTTGGATTCGCAATCAAAGTTCCGATGTTCCCCTTCCACACATGGTTACCCGATGCACATGTGGAGGCACCAACACCAATAAGTGTAATTCTTGCTGGAATTCTACTAAAACTCGGTACCTATGGAATGATGAGAATAAGTTTCCCGATCTTCCCAGAGATTACAAATCAATTAGCTTATTGGATTGCTGTCTTTGGAATGATCAATATTGTTTATGGTGCATTATGTGCAATGGCTCAAAAAGATTTTAAGAGCTTGATTGCATATTCAAGTATAAGCCATATGGGTTATGTTCTCTTAGGTATGGCATCATTGACTTCGCAAGGAATGACTGGAGCTCTTTTCCAGATGTTCAATCACGGAACTATTACTGCAATGCTCTTTATGATAGTGGGTGTAATTTATGATAGAGCACATACCAGAGGTGTAAATGATTTCGGTGGATTAGCATTGCAAATGCCAGTTTATACTGGTATTACTACAGTAGCATTCTTTGCTTCACTTGGTTTACCCGGACTAAGTGGCTTTATCTCAGAAGCTTTTGTATTTCTTGGTGCATTCAGTAATGAAACAATCAGAATACTTGCGATTATTTCAACACTCGGTATATTGTTAACTGCTGCATATATGTTATGGACAATGCAAAGAATTTATTTTGGCAAATTAAATCCGAAATGGGAAAATCTAAATGATGTTAACAAAATTGAACTTGCTGCTCTCTCTCCACTCGTTGTGATTGTGATTTTATTTGGTGTTTATCCTTCTCCAATGTTAAACTTAATGAATACATCTGTAAATAAATTGGTTGAAGTTGTAGTTAACGGTCAGGTCCTATTTTCTAATTTAAGTTCACTAATTAAATAGAAGTTGAAAATGAACACAAATATTATTGAAAATATTCTGGCTTCATTGAATTATCTATACCCGGAGTTAATTCTAACGCTGACATTTTTCGTACTTTTATTGGTTGACCTCATCGTCAAAAGATGGAAATATCTTCTTCCTGCACTATTATTGGGTGGATTAATATTAACAGGATATTTTCTGTTAATTACTCCTGATGTGAGAGGATTTTTGTTTTCAACGGGTATGGCAAATGTCGGTCTTTATATCGTCGATCCATTTGCATTCTTCTTTAAGTCGATTATTCTTTTAGCTGTTATCTATACTGTTTTATTTTCTCTATCAAGTAGAGAAATCACTGATTCAGAAGAAAATCGTGGTGAATATTACGTGCTTCTAGCTTCCTTCACTTTAGGTATGTTCCTCTTAACTTCAACTATTGATTTATTATTGATGTATCTCAGTTTTGAACTCGTTAGTTTATCTTCTTACATTCTGGCAGGCTTTACTAGAAAAATTAAACGCTCAGCTGAAGCATCATTGAAATATATAATTTTTGGTGCTGTAGCTTCAGGCGCTATGCTCTATGGAATTTCTATTATTTATGGTTTGACAGGAACAACTAATATATATTTGATTAATTTTTATTTAAATAATCAAGAAGTTTCATCTTTTGCTCTTATCCTTGCTGGAGTTTTAATCATTGGTGGAATTGGTTTTAAGATTTCTATGGCACCATTTCACTTCTGGACTCCCGATGTATATGAAGGAGCTCCAATCACTATCACAGCTGTGTTGTCTGTTGCCAGTAAAGCTGCTGGATTTGCTGTCCTAATTCGTTTCCTAAAAGTTATGTTTGTAGATTTCACATCTACGAATCTTCAGGGTTCATCATGGGCGATATTACCTGATTTCAATTGGAACTACATTATCGCAGGACTTGCTGTGCTAACCATGACTTTAGGAAATTTAGCAGCCTTATGGCAATCGAATTTAAAAAGAATGTTAGCCTATTCAAGTATAGCTCACGCCGGTTATATACTTTCTGGATTCGTAATTCTCGATAATCAAGGGATAATGGCTATATTAATCTATTTCGTTATTTATCTATTTATGAATATGGGAGCCTTTTTTATAGTTATGTTAATTGCTGATAAATTAGGTTCTGAAGACATGGATGATTACATAGGTTTGGGTCACAGGGCTCCATATCTTGGTGTTGCTTTAACTATTTTTCTGATCTCATTGACTGGAATTCCACCAACTGCAGGATTTGTTGCGAAACTTTATCTATTCGGTGCATTGGTTAAAACTCAATGGATTTGGCTTGCTGTGATTGGGGTTTTGAATTCAGTCATTTCATTGTATTACTATCTGAAAGTTGTCAAAAATATGTTTCTACGTGAATCAGAAATTCATTTTTCCCACAAACTCGATATAGGTAACCTCATTCTTTCGCTGAGTTTATTAATACCTACACTCTTATTCGGAATTTACTTCAAACCGATACTAGAATTCGCGGAACAGTCTATCAAAATTTTTGGATTTTAATTTAAGAGAGCGTCCTAATCGACGCTCTCTTTCTCTGTAATTCGGGTAAATCCTCCCCCACCAACTGACAATCTTAAATATAATCCCGATATACCCGCTACTGGTCCTCCTGGTATTTCTGAATCAAATAATTCCCAATTACCAAGTTTAATAAAATGAGTATAACCAACACTAACCCCAATTAATAAACCTCCGTATCCATCATTTTCACCAATTAACGAATAAATTAAATTGAATCCCAGATTGAACATTAATCCCCCAAGATTTAAGACAGAACCTCTCTTGGGATTATGAATAATATCATCAAAATCCGATATTTGCTTCTCTTTGATTCGAATTTCCAGAGCACCACCTCCAAAACCTAATCCAGAGAAAATTAATAATCTTCTTTTGGAATAGATTGAGTATCCCAGATTAAAAAGGCCATAACCCGCATTTACACTCAACATATAATTATTATTACTTATTTCAGAACCCATCATTCCATGTCCCTCACCTCCCATCAAGAAACCATTGATCATTGCAAAGCCAGCACCACCAAAGCTAATCATATTCTTGTTCAATTTCGGATAATTATATTGTGTAAGCACTCTATCTAATTCTGTAAAATCGATCCTTTGAAATCCTGTCGAAAAGTAACCGAATCCACCTGAGCTTTTTGCTTGACCATAACCTGCGTTTATGAAAACTTGAAGATATAAGATTAAGAGAATAATAATTAATTGTTTAAGTTTAATATACATATAAACCTCCCTTATTTTTTTGATTGTTCAACAATTATAAATTATAAAAATAATTAAAGCTCTCCAATGCTCACAGAATTATCAGGAACGAATGACTATTAATTTTACACAAATAATTTTTAAAATATCTCTTCACTCATAAATCTTCTGAAATAAATTTGGGCGAATTTTCAATTTTTACTCATCAATGCATTCTATGCACATCAACATAATATCATGTCTGCGTCCATAGAAATAATTAAAACGAATAATTTAAGAATAAGCTCAACGATTATGTTATTTTCTGGTTTTACTGTTTCCATAGATATTGTGGCGCCATGTCATTATTCGAGAATGGAATACTAACAATTATCAAGTTTTAATCTAGCGATAAATTTCAACCAAATGAATTTCAACTCCATAAAATAGTAGAGATTGTGAGATTTTTTGGAACTTAAATAAAACAATCATTGTTTTTACGATAGATGTTTTGAGAATTAATTTAATATGATATTTTATTACTCTAATTATATTTTTAATTTTGTGATTCAAAATTGTGATTAAGGGAGGATAAAATGAATAAAGAATTAAAAAAATATTTCGAAATTTTATTAAATGAAGAAAGAACGGTTCTAAATTATTTAAAATCAAAATATCCTTTATTCCATCGTTCAAATGTATTTTTTAGAGATATTCAATTTGGTATTAAACATTATTTAGAGAACAAAGAGATAAAATTAAAATATACAGATAGTGAAATTCTAGCCCGTGAGTTTATTAACCACTTAATCGGGAAAGGGATTTTAAATAGTATTTCACAGGAGATTTATTTACTAAATTATCCGGAATTTTCCGCTAATATGGTAAATCGAACAACTAATAAAATATAGGTTAAAACATGCCAGAAATCTTAACTGAACTTAGCGAGATCACAATCACGGAAAAAGCACTAAAAGAAGTAAAAAAAATTTTAGATGAAAACAAATTAAATCCTGATGAGTATTTTTTACGAATCGGTGTTAAAGGTGGTGGTTGTTCTGGATTTGTTTACTCCCTTGCATTCGATAATAAGTTAAGAGATGATGATAGAATTATCTATTCTCAGGATTTCAGAGTTGTTGTAGACCCAAAAAGTCTTTTTTATCTGAATGGAACAGTTCTTGATTTTTCCGATGGGTTGACAGGAAGAGGTTTTGTCTTCAATAATCCCAATGCAACCAAAACATGTGGTTGTGGATCATCTTTTTCTGTCTAAATCATGAAACGAAGTGAATTTATTAATTCTATAACCTTATTATCTGCTGGAATATTATTAAACCCATTAAATGTGCTAAGTGAAGAAAAATTATCAATCAATTCAAGGAGTGAAAAACTTATGACAAAATACGAATTACCTCCATTACCATATTCGTTTGATGCTCTCGAACCTTACATTGATGCGATGACTATGGAAATTCATTGGAGTAAACATCATGGAGCGTATGTGAATAATTTAAATAATGCTATCGCTAATACAGATATGGAAAAACTTTCTTTAGACGAATTACTTGCGAATGCATCAAAATATCCTGTTGCTGTCAGAAATAATGGTGGTGGTCATTACAATCATACGCTATTCTGGCAAATTATGACAAAAAATGGTGGTGGAGAACCTAAGGGTGAATTAAAAGTCGCGATCGAGAAAACTTTTGGTTCTTTTGACAACTTCAAAGCAAAATTGACAGAAGCAGCTCTTACCAGGTTTGGATCTGGTTGGGCATGGTTAGTTTTTAATCAAGGAAATTTATTAATTGGCTCTACTCCAAACCAAGATAATCCGTTAATGGATGTCTCTGAACTTAAAGGGTATCCAATATTGGGTATTGATGTTTGGGAACATGCTTATTATCTTAAGTACCAGAATCGCAGAAATGAATATGTAGCTAATTGGTTCAATGTGATCAATTGGGACGAAGTAACTGCGCGATATGTTGAAGCTTTGAAATTTTAATTATCATTTTGACCTCCCTATAAGGCTTGTCATTTCCGTACCATTTTCGGTTATGGCAAGCCTCTTTTATTTCATAGCACCGAAAAAACTTTTCATCTTCTTATCTTTGTAAAAAATTACTGGAAGAATGTGATGAATGAGATAAGAACACGATTTGCTCCCTCTCCAACTGGATATCTACATGTCGGTGGACTGAGAACTGCATTATATAATTTCCTTTTTGCGAGAAAAAATAATGGAAAATTTATTTTAAGAATTGAGGATACCGATAGAACAAGATATGTCGAAGGTGCTGTTGATAATTTGATAAATACATTGAAATGGTGTGATTTATACTATGACGAAGGTCCGGATATTGGAGGTCCTTTTGGTCCATACATACAGTCACAACGACTTGAAATTTATAGAGAACATGCCGAAGAACTCGTGAAGAAAGGACATGCCTATTATTGTTTTTGCTCACCGGAAAGATTAGTAAAACTAAGGGAAGAACAGCAAAAATTAAAGATACCACAGATTAAGTATGATAAGCATTGTCTCAAACTTACTCCGGAGGAAGTTTATGATAAAATATCCCGTGGAGAACCTCATGTTATTCGACTAAATGTACCCGAAAATCAAAGAGTGCGATTCTATGATATCATCAGAGAAGAAGTTGAATTTGATACCAACAATATCGATGATCAAATCTTATTGAAAAGTGACGGATATCCAACATATCATTTAGCAAATGTTGTAGATGATCATCTCATGAAAATTACTCATGTTATTAGAGGAGAAGAATGGTTATCTTCAACTCCAAAACATATTCTTCTTTACGATTATTTTGGCTGGGAAAAACCACAATTCGCTCATTTACCATTATTACTTAATCCAGATAGATCAAAACTAAGTAAAAGACAAGGTGATGTCGCCGTCGAAGATTATCGCGCGAAAGGTTACTTAAAAGAAGCTCTGATAAATTTTGTTGCCCTACTAGGTTGGAGTGCTGGTGATGATCAAGAATTTTATTATCTAAATGAGTTAGTTGAAAAATTTTCTCTTGAGAGAGTGAATAAATCAGGTGCTGTATTCGATTTAAATAAATTGCTCTGGCTTAACGGTGAACACATCAGAAAAAAATCAGTTGATGAACTTTTACCTATATTGAAAGAAGAAATAAAAAATTCAAAATATTCTGAATTAAACCTTTCTGATGAATACCTGAAACTTGTAATCTCGGCGATGCAAGAGAGAATTAATTTCGTTAATGAGATAATAACGAAAAGTTATTATTTCTTCGAACGACCAATAACTTATGATGAGAAATCTATTCAGAAGAATTGGAAACCTCAGACACCAGATTTGCTTGTGAATTTAATCACAGAATTTGAAAAAGTACAATCACCATCTAAAGAGGAATATGAAAAAGTATTAAATGATTTTGCAGAAAGTTACAATATTAGTAAAGGGAACTTAATACATCCTCTTAGATTAGCTTTGACAGGAATGAGCACTGGACCAGGTATTTATGATATTATCTACATACTTGGGATTGAAGAGGTAAGGCAAAGAGTTTTGATTGCAATTGAAAAAATTAAAAAAATGATTTAAGTTCAATAAAAATAAGTTTGTATGAACTTATCTATCTTGCTTTTGAATCTTTTTTGCCCATGTATCCTTTAAAGTGACTGTTCTATTAAAGACAAGTTGTTTTCCATTTGAATACTTAGGATCTACACAGAAGTAACCAAGTCTTTCGAATTGAAATTTATCTAAAGATTTTGCATCTCTCAATGACGGTTCCACCTTAGCATTTTTAATAATTTCTAACGAATTTGGATTGACATAATCAAGCCAGTTTTCCAATTCGCCTGGATTTTCCACTGTGAATAATCTATCGTACAATCTTACCTCTGCATCAAAACAGTGCTTAGCGGAGACCCAATGAATAACACCTTTAACTTTCTTGTTACTTGTAATTGAACCACTTCTTGTCTCAGGATCATAAGTACATCTCAATTCTAATATTTTACCTTTAGAATCTTTAATAACTTCATTACACTTGATAATATAAGCATATCTTAAACGAACCTCTCCGCCCGGTACCAAACGATGGTAACCCTTCGGTGGATCTTCCATAAAATCAGATTCTTCAATGAAAATTTCATTTGAGAATGGAATTTTACGTGTTCCAGCTGAAGGATCCTCTGGATTATTTATTGCCTCTACTTCTTCTTCACCTTCATAATTTGTAATTACAACTTTTATTGGTTTTAATACACACATCACTCTTGGTGCTTTCTTATTCAAATCTTCTCTTATTGCGTATTCAAGCAGAGCAACATCCGTTATAGCATCTCTTTTAGCCACGCCGATTAGTTCAGTGAAATTCCAGATGGCCTCTGGAGTATATCCTCTTCTTCTTAATCCTGATATAGTAGGCATTCTTGGATCATCCCAACCGTCAACAATTCCTCTTTGAACAAGTTCCAGTAATTTTCTTTTACTCATCACTGTATAGCTAAGATTGAGTCGAGCAAACTCAATTTGTTGAGGATGATAAATTCCCAGTTCATCAAGAAACCAATCATAAAGAGGTCTATGATTTTCAAATTCCAGAGTACAGATGGAATGTGTTATTCCTTCAATAGAATCTTCAAGTCCATGAGCCCAATCATAGGTTGGATAAATACACCATTCATTCCCCTGCCGATGATGAGGCATATGTATAATTCTATACATCACGGGATCACGTAAATTCAAATTAGGAGAAGCCATATCGATCTTTGCTCTTAGAGTTTTTGAACCATTTGGAAACTCTCCTTTTCTCATTCGTTCAAATAAATCCAGGTTTTCTTCAATTGAACGATTTCGATATGGACTTTCTTTTCCAGGTTCAGTTAATGTTCCTCTGTATTCTTTGATTTCATCTGCAGATAGATCACATACATAAGCTTTTCCTTTTTTGATCAATTCGACTGCCCATTGATACATCTGTTCAAAATAATCAGACGCAAAAAACAATCTATCTTCGAAATCAGCACCCAACCATTTCACATCTTCAATAATGGAATCAACATACTCCTGTTCTTCTTTGATTGGGTTAGTATCATCAAATCGTAAATTAAATTTTCCATTGTATTTTTTTGCTAAACCATAGTTCAGGCAAATAGCTTTCGCATGACCAATATGAAGATAACCATTAGGTTCTGGTGGGAATCGAGTGTGAACTCTTCCTCCGTATTTACCAGATTTTAAATCTTCTTCAATAATTTCTTCAATAAAATTTTTCGGTTTAGTTGATTCAGTATGATTCATAGGGATTGATAAAAGTTAGTGATGAAAGAAGGAAAGTTAGTACCGAAGGCCGGAGTCGAACCGGCACGGGGTTTTGAGCCCCACTGGATTTTGAGTCCAGCGCGTCTGCCAATTCCGCCACTTCGGCATTAGCAACCAAAATTTAAAGAGCAATTTGCAATGCAAATTTAGTTTAAGTTTAGAAGTTTTTCAAGAATTTTTAAATGTTGGAAAAATTGAGGAGATGTGAATTGAATTTGTGGAGGTGGCGGGAGTCGAACCCGCGTCCGGTATTAAGCCCCATTAAACATCTACATACTTAGTCCGTTTTTTGATTCTCGTCGAAGAAGTCTCCAACGGACAGGATACTTCTTCGACCAATCGGCTGTTATTTTAGTCCCTTCCTTGCCGATAAAGGTTGGGACGAGCCTGTCTGAATCGACATTCCATCAATCCCCGACAGGCGAGGGATAAATGGAATGTAGCTGCCATTAATTAGGCAGCTAAAGCGTAGTTGTAGTTGTCGTTTCTTTTTCCCCGACTTCTTTTACGTGCACATCGGGAAGCACGGTATGCAGTTTAATGTCGCTTTAATACCGTCGAAACCACATCACCCCCAGGATTGATGGGGCATTTAAATTTTATTTGATATCAAATCCTTCAAAGAACTTAATTACTTGAATGGTTCACTTTTTCCATTCAATTTCTTTATTACCAGTAAAATAATTTTCGTATCTGGCAGCGATGAAAAAGTAATCAGATAATCTATTAAAATACTTAATGTAAATATGATTTCTCTCGTCTCCTAAAGCAAATTTAACAATTTTTCGTTCACATCTCCTACAAACACTTCTTGCAAAATGTAAATAGCTTGCACTAATTATACCACCAGGTAGAATAAAGTTTTTCAACTCAGGCAATCTCTCCTCATAGTAATCAATTCTCTTTTCAATTCTAAGTATATCATCATCTTCTATATTTCTGATCCCTTTCAACTTATTTCTATCTTCAATTGGGGTTGCAAGATAAGCACCGATATTGAATAGTTCATTTTGAATTTCATACAAATCATTTTTAACATCATTTGAAAGAACGAAATTAATAGCTAATCCAATTATGGAATTCAATTCGTCTATTTCGCCATAAGTTTCAACCTGTTCATCACTTTTCAGAACTCTCTTACCTCCAAAGAGTCCAGTAGTTCCATCATCTCCAGTTTTAGTATAAATTTTCATAAACTTACCATAGGTAAATTAATTGTTTGAGCTTTTATAAATTCTTCTCCCTCTTTTACAAAAATCTCTTTTAACTCACTTTCTGAGAGTTTGCGACTATAAAGTCCAAGAGCTACATGAGATTGAAGCTTTGGTGAATAAGTTTTTGATGTTAATTCTCCCACAATCGTGCCGTCTTTTTTATATATCAAATTATCTTCAAACGAATAATCTCTCTCTAATTTGAAGCCACTGAAATTAAATCTCACTTTATCATAAGTATCTAAACGAGCTATGACTTCTTGACCTATATAACATCCTTTAGTAAAACTAACAAAATTGATCAAATTAACATCATATGGATTAAAAGCATCGTTTAATTCATTTGGAGCCTCAGGCACTCCCTGCTCTATTCTTATAGTTTCAAAAGACTCCGAGCCAATAAACTCACAGTTGAAAGTAGGAAGATTTTCATAAATGTATTTCAGTATAGAATCTGCAAAGACATCATCAATCAGAATTTCATATCCATAATTTTGATTAAAAATTTCATCTCTTATTACCCAGCATTGAAAGTTGTTACCAAAATATTTATAAATCCTTCCATTCTCCAGATTTTTTAGCTGATCACCGAACAACAATGTGAAAAATATCTCATTCTTTTTACCAATTATTTTTAAGTATATGTAATTTTTTATTGGTTTTGCTTTAATATCATCCATTACTGCATATCTTTCGATCCAGCGTTCAATTTTTTCTTCGTTATCGGGACTTGCGATTAGAATCAAGTGATCCGAGAATTTCAATACCTTAATTTTATCTATTATCCTACCCTTTTCATTTAAAAATAATGTTGTTCGCGTGGTATAATCAGCTTGGTCAAGCAAATCATTAGTTGAAATTCTATGCAGAAAATCAATTGAGTCTTTCCCAGTTATATAAAAAAAACTATAATGTGATGCATCATATACTGCTGCATAGTCATAAAAAGATTTGTATTCCATCTCAAAATTCTTAAAAACTAAAATTTTTTGATTGTGATTAAAATTTAAATTCGTAAATAATTCCTTATATATTTCTACTCTTCTTCTCATATCTCTCTTGTCATTAATGATAGGATAATCTTAAACTTCTGTCTTGAGTTAGAACTGGGGAACTATGATGATAAAACATCCTAATTCCCCGTGAGGTTTGTCTAAACAAATTAGTTGTAGCAATAAAAGTTTGAGAAATAGAATCACGCGTTGAGATAAAAATTTCCTCAATACAGCTTACTATACCAAACTCGGAGAAAATAATTGTATTCGGATTTCGAATTGTAAACTTAAGCAGTGACTCTTCCATAAATATCTTCTTCCATCCTTCAAGTACCTGATCCCAGCCAATCAGAATCTCCCATCCTGGATGGATACATATTACTTCATCCGAGTTATCCCATATTTGAGACATGGTTTCGAGATCAAAATTCTCGAAAGCTTTGTAATAATTTTTATTTATTTCAAGCAAAGATTCTCTGGTAATCATTTCACATTACTGAATTCATTGACATAATATGCAGAGCACAAAATTCCACGATGAAAATTATTTAAATCAAAATGTTCGTTCGGAGAATGTAAATTCTCTGTAGAAAGTCCGAAACCCATTAGAACCACAGGGGCTTTTAATATTTTTCCGAAATCTACAACTATTGGAATTGAACCACCCTCTCTTATAAAAACTGGTTCCTTACCAAAAGCAAATTTCATTGCCTTCGCAGCAACCTGGATGGCTTTATTATCAATTGGTGTGATTGCAGGTTCACCACCATGTAATGTTTCAAGTTTGTACTTCACAGATTTTGGCACAACTTTCTTTAAATAATCTTTGAGGAGTTTCTCTACTTTTTTTGGGGTTTGATTCGGTACGAGTCTCATACTGATTTTTGCATATGCTTTCGATGGTAATACAGTTTTTGCACCGACACCTGTGTAACCTCCCCAAATTCCATTAATTTCGAGAGTTGGCCTTGCCCAGACTCGTTCCAATGTAGTATATCCTTTTTCACCGAACAAATCATCAACACCTAATTCCTTCATATATTGTTTTTCGTTGAATTTAAGTTTCTTAAATCCTTCTCTTTCTTTCTTCGAAAGTGGTAAAACATCATCATAGAAACCAGGAATTGTTATTCTGCCATTTTTATCTTTCATTCCAGATAATAAATCACATAAAGCTTGAATTGGATTCATCACAGCACCACCAAATGTTCCGCTATGTAAATCTCGGTTTGGTCCAGTAAGTTCTATCTGGAAATAGGCTAACCCACGCAATGAATAAGTTATAGAAGGTGTTTTTTCGTCATACATTGAAGTATCAGAAATAACGACTGCATCACATTTCAAAAGATTCTTGTTCTCTTGAATGACTTTTGGTAGAGATGGGCTTCCTATTTCTTCCTCCCCTTCAATTATAAATTTAACATTGACTGGGAGCTCTGTATCTGTTTTAATGTAGGCTTCAATGCTCTTTAGATGAGTATATAGTTGACCTTTATCATCGGTTGCGCCACGAGCCCAAATTTTTCCATCTCTTATCTCAGGTTCAAATGGTGGAGATGTCCATAATTCAATGGGATCAACAGGTTGAACATCATAATGACCGTAAAATAAAATTGTTGGTCTTTTGTTATCAATAATTTTTTCAGCATAAACAATAGGATGACCGGAATCAGGATTTAAAATTTTCACACTATCAAAATTCATCTCATTAAATTTATTCATTAAAAACTCCGCAGCCTTCTGCATCTCTGATTTCTTTTCTGGATCTGAACTTATGCTTTGGATTTTGAGGAAATCTCTGAGTTCTTCGATGTAGTTATCTTTGTTCGCGTTAATATATTGAATTACATTCTCCATAATTGCACCTCTTATTTTAATTTATATTTATATAAAAGTGGGACATAGTTATTAAAATTTTCCCGAGTGGTTTTATCCAATTGTTTTAAAATTCCTAAATCAGGAATAAAATATTTCTTCCATGGATCATCAACTGTATAAATAAAACCAGAATCATCAACGGTAATTCCTTCTATTGTGGAAACATATTTTAAATCAGGTCTATCAGGAATAGAATTGGATAAATTTAATAATTCTAAATCAATGACATCATAATTATTATCAAACTTAATCCTGAAAAGATTTTGCCTATTCCTATCAATACCATAAATCGTGTGGTCATCTAAAGCATATAACCCACAACAGGTATGGATATTGTAACTTCTGGTTGAAATTTCTTTTATGATCGCCTTTGATTTTTTATCAACCACATAAATCAGAGTGGAATCAATGAACAAACTACCAATTTGAAATCCTTCTAATCCAAGAAAAATTCTATTATCCGAAATTGCCAATCCTTCAAAACCGATATTTTTGCCTGTATATTGGATTAATCTTTGGTGTTCTGGAAATTGAATTTTTTCAATTCCAACTATCTCATCGTTGAATATATCATCATTCTTGAAGAGCAGTTTATAAATACCGACTTCATTTTTATAATTAATCCCATTACCTTCAATTGATACATAAACCTGATTGCTCGATTTATCATATACAATTTCTTCGAAATCTATTTTCATGAATGTGGAAAGATAATCCTCAACTCTCTTGCTAAATTTTAATGTTTCAATTCTTAATTTTTTATCCTTAAGAAAAATTCGATGAATTTTACCGATATCATCACAAATCAGAAATACTCTCCAATCACCTTTATTACCAATATAAGTGATTCCTGATGTTTGATCAGTTTGCTTATCGCCATCTTTCAACCAGATTGGAAACCCATTCTGAAGAATTAGATTATTCGATAGCGGAATAAATAGAAGAAATAGAACTTGCAAAAATTTTCTCATACTAAATCGAATTTACAAAAAAAGGTTTTTGTATCCTATATAGAATTAAATTCAGTTTTTTTCTGAAATTAATTTGGCAATCACAAACTACTTTGAATATAATTGCATTTGAATCAAAAAATATTGAGGAATTTATGCCAACATTAATTAAAAGTATCTCAGGAATTAGAGGAATAGTGGGCGATGGTTTGGACCCACAACTTTTGGTAAAATTCACTTCAGCTTTCGCTGAATTTTGTGGTAATGGTAAGATAATCCTTGGTCGTGATTCGCGTATAACAGGAGATTATTTTTCTAAAATTGTCGCAGGTACTTTGATAGCAAAGGGATGTGAGGTTATTGATATTGGAATTGTTCCAACACCTACAGTTCAAATTTATGTTGAAGAGGAAAAGGCACAGGGCGGGATTATGATTTCTGCGAGTCATAATCCGAATGAATGGAATGCTCTTAAACTTCTGAATTCAGAAGGAACTTTTCTAACGCCTCAGGAGGCAAAAAAATTTCTCGAATTTGAAAATAATTATGAACCTTCGTTTAAGAAATGGAACGAAATCGGGAAGTATAAAAAAATTGATAGTGCTTATCTACTTCATATTAATAAAATACTCTCGCTCGATTTAATCGATGTCGAAAAAATAAAGCATAAAAAATTTAAAGTTTTGGTTGATTGTGTGAATGGAGCCGGTGTTGAAGTAGTCCCTTACTTACTCGAATTGTTAGGGTGTGAAATTTCAAAATTAAATTGTGATAAGACTGGAATATTCCCCAGAAACCCTGAACCAGTTCCAGATAATCTACATGAAATAATTTCGATTGCAAAAGCAGGAAATTTCGATCTAACTATTGTGGTTGATCCTGATGTAGACAGGCTTGTTCTAATAATGGATAACGGTGAACCATTCATCGAAGAATATACGGTTGTACTTGCAACAGATTTTGTCTTAAGCAAGAAGAAAGGAAGTGTATGTGTAAATCTTTCAACAACTAAAGCTGTTGAAGATATTGCTAAAAAATATAATGTTCCTCTCTATCGCACACCGGTTGGTGAGATAAATGTAGTTGAAGGAATGAAAAAATACAATTCAATAATTGGTGGTGAAGGTAGTGGTGGAGTAATTTTTCCTGAGTTACATTATGGAAGGGATGCGCTTGTAGGAATAGCATTTACTTTGCAGTATTTAGCTGAGAAAAATAAAAAGCTTTCAGAGATCAAAAACAGTTTTCCGCAATATTTCATTGTGAAGGATAAATTTGAAATAAAATCGATCTCTCCTGATGAAATTATTCAGAAATTCAAAGCTCAATTCCAGAACAATCAGTTGAATGAAGATGATGGTTTAAGAATTGATTTTGAGGATCACTGGATCCATATAAGAAAATCTAATACTGAACCTATAATAAGATTAATTGTTGAAGCTGAGTCTGAAAAAAAAGCACTTGAATTAATGAATGTATATAAGAAAAAATTTGAAGAGTTGATGTTAGTCAGTCAATGAAGCGATTTTCTCTTTTTAAGAAATGCCAACAATGCTTTATCAAATGGTTGGTCTGTTGATATCAAGTTATAATCTATATTATGATTGAGAAGTGATTTCTTGATTGATTTGATGAATTCCTCTACCATTTTCTGGTAATCAAGTTTAATTTGATATGGTAGAGTCAGAACTTCTTCATTTGATTCTAAATCTTTAAAAATTGCGTCTCTTGAAAATCCAAAATTAATTTCTTGTGGATCGAGAATCTGAAATGTAATTACTTCGTTTTTTTTGAATCGAAATTTTTTTAATGCTGACTCAACATTCTCAAGTTTATCAAGAAAATCCGAAATAACTATAACTAGACCTCTTTTCTTGATCTTTTCAGCGATACTACTTAAGCATTGAGCTGTCTCTGTTTGTCCATCAACAATTGAAGTAGCTAACGTTTTAAATATCTCGATTAAATTAATTTTGGAAGAACGAGGTTCTATTACCTTTTTGATTTCATCTGAATAAAGAACAAGTCCTACAGCATCTTTTTGATCAAATAAAAGATATGCAAGTGCAGACGCTAACGATATAGCGTATTGATATTTTGTAATTCCATTACTAGCATAACCCATAGATTTACTACAATCGATAAGAATATAACTTTTTAGATTAGTTTCTTCTTCAAATTGTTTAACGAAAAATCGATCCGTTTTGCCATATACTTTCCAATCAATCTTTGATATTTCATCACCTGGGAGATAAGGTCGATATTCTGAAAACTCAACACTGAAGCCATGATATGGACTTCTGTGTAGACCAATTAAAAAACCTTCAACTATATATCTCGCTCTTAGATCGAGTCTTGAAACTTTTGATATAATTTCTGGAGCGAGTAGTTGGCGATAATCGGTTTTGTACTTCACTTGTTCATTCCATGTGATTGAATTTCGATTCCTTTCGATTTGAGGATTTCTTCTGGGGTCTTACCGAGGTTTTCCAGTTCAGCCTGGACTGAGGTCGCGAGCTCATGTTCAGGATATGCTTTTAAAAATTTTTTATAAAAATGTCTCGCCTGATCATAATTTTTCAAATATTCAGCACTGATGAATCCAGCCATGAATATTGCTTCAGGAGTTTTTTCATGGTTTGGGAATTTTTCAATAATTTCATTGTAATATTGGAATGCTTTTTTATAATATTCTTCTTTTCTTAATGAATCCCCCTCGAGAGATTGATAAATTGATGCAAGGGTAAAAAACGCATCGGGGGCATATTCAGAATAAGGATTTTGTTCTACAAGTTTTTCAAGATTTTTAATTGCACTTTCAGTATTGCTGTTCTTTAAATCCTCGACTGCAGTCTTATATAATCCTTCTTCTTTATCAATTTTGCATGCGAGAAAAATCATTGTTAAAAAGATTATCAATGCATCAGAAATTTTTATTTTCATATTCATCTCCTTTTTATTCTTGAAATATCAGATACACAAAAATACCAAAACTTAATTGCATACCAATTGTAAACACAGCAGACAGTTTATCATATTTTCTTACATAGTTCAAATCATCTTGTGTTCGATTATCTTTATAGAAATGTTTATTTGCAAGTTGTTTGTAATATGTTGAGAAAATTCCATTTATAATTACAGCAGATAGTGCAAGGTATTTATAAACTTTATAATCGTGAGTATTCTGAGTACTTCCGATTTTCTGCAATTCAATATAAAAATTATATAGAGAGTCATTTTCAATGTTACGATAAATTGATTTATACCCTGCTTTCTCAAGTATCAAAACTTTTGGTTTAAATAATAAGTTCAGCCTCAAAGGTGTAAACCCGAAAAATAGTGAATCAATATATACTCTTGCATTATCTGGATTAGTCCTAACGAGCAGCGGATAAGTATTATTAAGTTCAATTAATGTGTTTCTGTTCAGGAGTAATTTTTTCTTGAAAACAGTTTTAACAGGAAATGTTTCTATTAAATTTGCTTCAACGGTATAAGAATCCATTATAAGAGTCGTATCAAGTTCCTTATCAATTTTGCAGTAATGATTGTTAATGAAAAGTTCAAAGTTATGAGGTGAAACGATTTTTAAAGAATATAGACTATCCTGACTCAAAAGCTGACAATGAAATAAAAGTAAAGTATTAATTAGAAAAAGCAACAATTTTCTTGTCATCATAGCCACAAATTATTTTATCTTTGATTAATACCGGTGAAAGTTTAACTCTTCCCTCTACTTCTACTTCCTGCAAAATTTTTCCATCGAATTTATTTAGAATAAAAATCTTTTTATATACATTCGGAACAATCAGTTTATCTCCCACAATAAGAATTGCATTATTTATCATGCCTCCATAATTCTTCCTCCAGATGATGCTTCCGGTAGATTTATTTATTGCAAATATGTTACCACGCAAGTCTCCCACATATAGATTATGCTCATCCAAAGAAGGAATAGATATGATTTTTGTATCCAGTTTTTGAGCGTAAATTATTTTACCCTGATTAAAATTGAACAAGTATAAATATCCTCCATCATCTCCAAAAAATATATTATCATTTTCGATCGCAAATCCTGATTGAACTAAATGATTCACTTTAAATTTTTGAAGAATTTTACCCTCGAAAGTTATAATAAAAAGATATCCATTTTCAGTACTTACTACGAAAAAATTTTTACTTGCAGAAGGTGTAGAACAAATACAGGATTGCAAATCTAATTTCCAATCGATAGTATAATCACGATTAAGCTTATAAATTAAGCCTTTGCTTGTCGTTAAGATCAGAAAATCTTCCAATAACAAGATCTCTTTTTCAATAGATCCTTCAACATAAATTTTAGATTTAACTCTCCCATTAATTAAGTCATAGACTATCAGTACCGAGTTTTTATTTTTTAATTCTGCCAGAGGTATAATAAGTTCCTTTTCCGTCACAACTATGCTTGTTAAAATAGGTTGATTAAAACTATTAACATTTTCAATCTTCTCTTTCGAAAGTGAAATTTTATATACATTTCCTTTTAAATCACCAATAAAAATGAAATCATCCCTACTTGTTACAGAAGAAGAATATAATCCAGCTTTTAGCTCTAATTTAAATTTTACTTTCAACGGTAAATTGATTGAATCATTTAAATAAAAATTTCTTTCGGGTATTCTACCATACATCGTCCAAAGATTATCATTATTCAAAAAGCTTTGAAGTTGAATTTTCTTCCCGCAGGATAAAAAGAGAAACAAAAAAATTAGTATTAGCTTTATAGGAACATTAAACATTAGAAATCCCAACCAAAGAAAAATTGATAAAATAGACCCTCTTGCAATCTTCTAAAACCATCTTCAATTCTTTTACCTATATCATATCTTAGAACAATCACACCGAATAAATTCATTCTTACGCCAAAACCAATACTACCCAGAGTTTGATTATAAGATATATCCCAGGCATTTCCCATATCAAAAAATGTAGCTCCACGAAATTCGAATAGATTCATAGTAAGAAAAGGAAATCTAATTGTCACCTGATCAATCAAGGGGAAACGAAACTCAAAAGAAGTGAGCCAGAGTTTTTCTCCTCGTATAGACCATCTCGGATAACCTCGCAAATCCCAGTTCCCACCCATGAAAAATCTTCGAGCTTCTCTTCCCTCATTGAAAAAAAGTTGAAAACGAGTAGCAAGAGCACTTTTAAGTCCAAGACGCAAATAATACCTATAATCAAGCATGAAACTATAATAATTTACATTTGAGAACTTGATATCGTTTGTCTGACCAAATAAAATCATAAATCTTGTACCATCAATAGGTCCAGAGGAAGCCCAGAGACTGTTATCAAATACATATGAAATCGTATTCGTTAACAAAAGTGCTTTTCTAGTACGATTCGAGAAGAATACTTCTTTATCTGAGTTGGCTAAATAAAAAGTTGCATCCAGTCGTCTGAAGAAAGAGAATGGATAACTGAGAGCAAAATAGAGTCCATAACTTCTTTCATAAAAGTATTCATCGGAATCTCGTATGTCATATCTTCTGCCAGAAAAATGGAAAACACCATATGCATAATTAGCCTTCTGGGCAAGGGAAATTCTTGATACTGCAATATTAAAACTTTTAAGAAATTCATCACGACTTTGAGCAGTGTTGTAAATAAGAAATTGATAATTATCATCACTCAATAAATCACTTACAGAAAATAGAGCACCACCAGATGTCCCGTAAACAGGATTAGTTGTAATATGACTTTGAGCAAAATCTAATTGATATTCTCTTTCATATCGTAATCTTTCCTTTACCTTAATTCCATCAATACCTTTAACAGTCCAATTAATTTTCACAGATTCATCCATCACAGTTTGTGAGATATTATTTTTCTTTATCTGCTCTTCAATACCATGAATTGAATAGATTTGAAAACTAAAATTCTCGAATGCACAAAAATACAGAGTAGTATCACTTACATATGGATCATAAATCGATGATGTAAAAGCAGTAACTTTTCTCATCTCATTTGAAAAGAAAACCGAATCATTATTACGGAAAAGAACATCAATTGACCATATATTAGAGACACCTCCATTATCTGAAGTAAAATAAATTTTATCAAATGCAGATGAGAAAAATGGATAAGTCTGGTCTGACTTAAGCAATGTAATTGTTTCTAAGTCAAGATTTTTTAGATTCAATAGAAAGATGTTATAGTAAAATCTTGTAGAATTAAAAGTTCGATCAGAGCTGAATAGAACAAAATTATCGTCAGGGGAGAAAGATGGATTACGATCATCATAATAATCATTAGTAAGTCTTATCAATTTATCGAAGTTAATTTCGTAGATATACAGATCACAATACCCATCATTTCCGTTTCCACTAAAAACAATTTTATTCCCATCATTCGAAAATTTTGGATTATTGATAGTAATTAATTCATAAAAGGATTTTGAACCTATTAGTCTTCCTTGTTTTAAATCATAAAAATTCAATCTATTTTTCCCATAAGCTTTGGATACAAATACAACTATACCTTTTTTTGAAACATCAATACTATTTCTAAATAAATTTAATGATTCAAATTCATCTGTTTTTTCACCCTGCAGGAGTAATTCAGCTTTATTCTCTTCTGAATTCAATTTCATTCTATATAATGAAGAATAACCATCTCTGTTAGCAAGAAATATGATCCATTTATCTTCATTGTCATTAAAGTAAACAGGACTAAAATTAAAACCACTATTAGTGATTTTCTTCGCACCAAAACCTGGAAGGTCTTCGTTTAATAAAACAGGAAAGTATTTCTTCTGAAGATAATATTTCCATTCTCTATCGAAATCATCGTAGTTCATCCCAAAAGTAAATTTCCAGATATCTTCAAAATTTGTTGATTTCCAATAGTTTTCTATTAGTGATAAGATTTTATCTTCTCCATATTTGGATGTAACGAACTCAAGTAGTTTTTGCCCAACTTTGTACATCAAAAATGAGCCATAAATTTTTTCAATATCACTTAATCCTACAATGTAACCATTCAAAACAGCATCACGAAGAATCATTTCAGCTTGAGCATCCCATTCAGTTGACCAGTATTCAGCAAGTCCCTCAACGAACCATAATGGAGGTAGAGATTCACTGGTTAGTCTAAAATCGTTTTGAATTCTTCTGATTTTGTTAGTCATGAACACATGAACTAATTCATGTTTTATAACATGCTTGAATTGTTTTAAAGAACCATCGAAAGGAAGAACAACTCTTCCTTTCATAAACTCGAAGAAGCCACCGACTCCTTCAGGTAGAAGCCCTGGAACTGTATTTGTTTGTTGGAAATGAATGTGAGTGTTGTAGAAAATTAAAGGAATTCGGTTCAGCACAACATGATTGAATTTTATTTTCAAGTCTTCGTATGATTCTTCTGCAAATCTTGCACCTATCTCTGCTACTTCAGTAAATTGTGGATAGTAATAAATATCAAAATGTTCTGTTTTTAATACCTGCCAATTAAAATTCTCGTACTGAACCTTATTCCTTCCGAAGTAAGTAAATTGAGCAAAAAGAAAATTGTAACAAATTATAAACCAGAATATTATCTTAGTCAATTTTTGAAAGTGCTTCTTTAAGAGCATTGATATTTTTTATTGGTGTTGGATCGACTTTTCTCATAATAGCTAAGTAGAAGCTTACCCAATCGACAAAATATAATAAATCAAAAACTCTCAAATAAAATTTAGATTCATTACTCTGTAATCTTACAATATCTAATTTAACTTCACTTAAAATTTTCTTAGTAATATCAAATCTTAAACGATTTCGTGGATGATCTTCTTCATCAATAATTTGAATTAAAATAGCAGGGAAAAATTTTTCGTCATATTTCTCCCATGCAATTATTTCGTTGTGATTTAATTCCGGTATAATACCACTGTAAGAGAGTACTTTTGAATTCTCTGCTAGTTGAGATCTCAATCTGACATTAATTGATTGAAGTAACTCCGTTGAATGAATTACAGGAAACTTTCCGATCAGTTTTTCTGCAAATAGATAAGGTGCACTATTCTCTTTGCTATATTCTTCCGATTTCTCTTTCAATAATTTTATCACATTTTCATAAAATCCATTTTCAAAGAAGATGAAACCGCATTCATCTAAAAATTTAATCAGCGTTGTCAGCATTAATCCAATCGCACACCTTGGTTGAAAGCCTGATTTTACTTCTAAGTGTAACAAGTTATTTTGATTAGATTTTTCCTTTAATTTACCACCAGAGCTAATTGTCACAACCTTACAACCTTTTTCAATTGCTTCATCGAAACAGGAAAGTGTTTCTTCTGTATTGCCCGAATAACTGCATGCAATGACAAGAGTTTTTTTGTCAACGAAATATGGTAGATCATAATTGCGATTAACAAAAAATGGAAGAGAGAGTTGATTATGAAACAATGTGTATGTAATGTCACCTGATATTGCTGAACCACCCAAACCAGAAACTACGATTTTCTCAACTGTGGAATAAGCCGTTCTGTCAATTTCAAGTTTTGTTTTTAGTACTTCTTCGATCTGTTGGTAATAGTTTTTTAGTACTGTATACATATCACCAGAATCAATTTGCTTATATGGATTCATTATTATTTCCTTTCACTTTTATTATAAATTCATTTGTTAAATCTAATATTTCATTTTGTGTTGAACATTGCAAACATTTTGTTGCTAATTTGACACACTCGCTATATTTAATAGTTGTTATCAATTTTTTAATTTCTGGAAGGAGAAATTCACTAACACTTAATACGCGATAACCCAATCCAATCAATAATGGAACAGCTTTTAAATTTGAAGCAATTTCACCACAGATACTCACTTGAATTTTTTGATTATTTGCAATTTTGATGATGTCCCTTAAAGCTCTTATAACAGCTGGATGAAATTCCTGGTAAAAATCTGAGACTCTCTCATTACCTCGATCGACAGCAAGAAGATATTGAGTTAAATCATTCGTTCCGACACTGATAAAATCTATATACTTCGCAGCCTCCCTTAAACAATAAATTATACTTGGAACCTCAACCATAATTCCAAATTTCATATGCCTATCAAAATTAATTGATTCTTCTTCTAACTCTTGTTTCGCCTTATCGAATAACTCTCTCGCTCGTATGATCTCATCAATACTCGAAACCATTGGTAACATTACTCTCAAATTTTTATAAATCGATGAAATTAAAATTGCGCGAAATTGTGTTTTCAGCACATCAGGAAAATCAAGTAACAACCTGATTCCTCTCCAACCTAAGAAAGGATTATCTTCATAGAAATTTTTATCCAAAGGTAATTTATCACCTCCGATATCAAATGTTCTTATAGTAACAACATGTGGATAAAATTTAGAGGCTAAATCGAGATAAGCTTCGATTTGCTCTGCTTCTGTTGGGAAAGTACCTTTTTGAAAAAACAAATTTTCTGTACGGAAAAGCCCAACTCCTTCTGAACCTGAAGCAATTGCAAATGGAATTTCATCGATAAAATCTATGTTAGCTAATAAATGTATTCTGTGATTATCCTTCGTCTTTGCCTGAATGTTTCGAAGTTCCTCATATCTTTGTTTCTTTAAGTTGTACTGATAAATTTTTTCTTTGTAATGATTAATTATCTTTTCACCTGGATTAGATATAACTAATCCTTCCATGCCGTCAACAACGATAATTTCATTGTGATTTAATTCTTTTAAAATTCCTGGAATACCCACAACGGCTGGAATATCAAGAGCCCGTGCCAGAATTGCAGTATGAGAAGTTAATCCTCCCATTTCAGAAACATAAGCAAGTACATCGTTTCTTGTAAATAAAACAGTATCGGCAGGAGTTAAATTTTTAGCTACGATTATCACAGATTCTTTAAGTTTAGATTCCCATCTTTTCTGTCTTAAATTCCTAATAATTCTAAATTTCAGATCTTCGATATCATTGGCTCTATCGATCATCGAAGGAATATTTGTTTTTCGAAGTTGCTCAATGTAAAGGTTGTACTCCACTTCAACAGAATATTCAGAACTGTGCCGTTGTTCTATGATGTTATTTTTAATCTTTTCAAGTAAAACGGGATCTTCAAGAATCATAATATAAGCTTCAAAAATTCCTTCCATCCGCTGATTTAATTTCTGTTTTGCTACATCGATAACCTTTCGAAGTTCTTTTTTCGACTTTTCTAATGCATAATCAAGTGCTTCTAATTCTGATTGTACATCAGTAGTTACTGAAGGATAAATTTCAATATTTTCTTTTTGATAGATGTAAACTGGACCTATAGCAAATCCAGGGGCAGCTGGAATTCCAAAAAAAATTTTTGTATCTGGGGTTTTTAAACCTTCAAGAATTTCAGAGTTCATCAAAACCTCTATTGAAATAATCAACTATTTCTTTTGCCGCTTCTTCTTCATCTTCACCATCGAACTTTAATTTAAGTTTGCTCCCCTGCTCCGCGCACAAAGTCATGACTCCAATTATGCTCTTACCATTTATTACTAAGTTATCTTGCATTATATAGAATTCACATTTATACTTTGAGGCTAATTTCACTAATGTGGCAGCCGGTCTTGTATGTAAACCAGCTCTGTTCAATATTGTTACTTCCTTTTCGATCATATCAACTCTCTCTTTCCATTACAAGCGAATGAAATCTTCGCAAATCTCTCGTATCAATACTTTCACTTAATTCATCCAGTAAATTAAGAATTTTTTCATTGTATTTACTTATTTCATCTCTTGTATAATCAATCACTCCAATCTTTTTATATATATCAATATATTTCTTAATATGAGATGACTTAATTCCTTTATTCTCAATTAGTTTTGATAGTTCTTTTAATTCTTTTCCTTTGGCTAAATTTAAAGATGTTAAAAGTAAAAATGTTTTTTTCCCTTCAATAAGATCAGAACCGATTTTCTTACCGAATTTCTTTTCATCTCCAATTACATCAAGTATATCATCCTGTATTTGAAAAGCCTTCCCTAATAATTCTCCAAACTCTCCAAGTTTTGAAATTACATGATAATCATCTGTCTTTAACGATGCTCCAATTCTGCATGCAGCTTTTATAAGTGCTCCCGTTTTTTGAGATATCATTAATTCATACTCTCGAATAGAAACATTCTTTCTTGATTCAAATTCTTTATCGAGTGCCTGACCCTCACATACAATGCGCAAAGCTTCATTAAATTCCATGACTATTTTATCGTAGTTAACATTTAAATCACGTGTTAAATATTCATAAGCTAATGCAAGTAATGCATCACCACATAAAATTGCTGTGCTGATATCATACTTTTCATGCAAAGTTGGTTTATTATGTCTTTTTTTTGAATTATCCATTATGTCATCATGAATCAAAGTGAAGTTATGCAACAATTCTATAGCAATAGCTTGATTAAAATTTCCGTCATCTAATTTAGAATCGATCGATTTTGCTGAAAGCAGAACCAGAATAGCTCTCAATCTTTTTCCACCAGTTTTTAAAAAATATAGAAGTGGTTTATAGAGTGAATATGGTTTACGTTTTTTAAGATCCTGAAAAATAATGGAATTTACTTTTTGCCTATAAAGTGAGATTTCCTCGTGAAATTCTTGCATATTTGATTAGACTCATTTAGGTTTTAAGAGATTTTTTTGACTCCAATTCCAGGGAGTTTTGATAGTGTGACTTTCCCATCAATAATTTTTGTACCATCGAAAAGATCATTACTAATCAGTTCTGCACCATCGAGATCAGCATAATCAACCAGAGGAGAAAGTTGAGCTGCAGCAGAGATTGCACAGGAGGTTTCCGTCATACAACCAAGCATTACTTTCATACCCAGAGATCTTGCTACTAATATCATTTTATAAGCTTCTCTCATTCCTGTACTCTTCATTAGCTTAATATTTATACCATCATAGTAACCGTAAGCTTTGATAACATCAGAGATTCTCTGAACACTTTCATCTGCAATAATTGGCAAAGGACTTCTCTCCCTTAACCAGGCATGTTCATCATACCATTCTTTTGGCATTGGTTGTTCTACGAATTCAACTCCTTTAGTCGCCAGCCATTCGATCATTTTTAATGCATACTCTTTATCTTTCCATCCTTGATTTACATCACATCTTATAGGTTTATCTGTAATTGATCTAATTGTTTCTATCATTTCTTTATCATTGTCTAAACCTAATTTGACTTTTAGTATTTTATATTGCTCTGCTTCTCTAACTTTTTGTTTTACAACTTCTGGCTTATCAATGCCAATCGTAAAAGATGTGTAAGGAGTTTTTTCTGGATCAAGTCCCCAAATTTTATACCAGGGTTGATTCATCAATTTTCCCACTAAATCATGAAGGGCAATATCAATTGAAGCCTTCGCTGCAGGATTACCTGAAGCTATTGAGTCTATATATTTTAAAATATCTTCCATTTTAAATGGATCATCAAACTGTGATAAATCAACTTTAGATAAAAACTCAGTCGCTGTCTGATGTGATTCTCCGAGATAAGGTGGCATTGAAGCTTCACCGTAACCTACAACTCCATCGAATTCAATTTCGACCATCATAACTGGAGTAGTTTTTCTTGAAGCAGTGGCAACTGTGAAAACATGCTTCAGTTCAAGGTTGTAGGGATAAAATTTTAATTTCATTTTTTCTCCTGAAGATTTCAATTTTTTAATAAAAATTCCCGGAAAGTTCACTAGTAATGGAATTGATATCGTAGTTAATCCACCAATTTTTATAAAATTTCTTCTTTTCATTGATAAAACTCGATATTGAAAAACTTATTGTTATTTATTTTTAAGTTTTCAATTAAATTCCTGTCATCAAGAATACGTTTAATTCTAACAATAGTATTCAAACGGAATTCATTATAATCTGGATCATTTTTATCGAAACTATCCATTCTAACTCTTCCAGAACTGTGTAATATCCTTTTATTTCCAAGATATAAAGCAACATGAGTAATTCTTTCGGGTCTCTTCTCTGATGCTTTTCGTCCAAAATATATTAGATCACCTGGAAGAAGATTAGTGAACTCATAATCAAATTCAATTTCCCGTCCGATTAGTGCTTGTTGATTTGCATCTCGAGGAAGAATTAATCCATTAACAAAATGAATTGTTTTTATGAAACCAGAACAATCCACTCCTTTGATTGAAGTTCCACCCCAAAGGTATGGAAATCCAATGAGTTTTTTACCAGTTTCAATAATACTTTCAGGAGCGATTGTAAGTTCATTTAGCCACTTATCAAATTCTTTTGCATCGTCTAATTTAACATATCCGTGTCTACCATCTGGAAATTCTACCCTATATGCATTTTCTGTCTTTCCTAAGTATTTGAAAATATTACCAATAACAGCGTCACTGATTACTTCTGAAAAATCTTCATTAGCATAGATAAAGCCGTACAACGAAGAGAAAATAATTTTCTTAGATTTTATATATTCAATCATTTCTTCAGCAGATTTAGATTCAATACCATCAGAATCGACCCAACCTAAGTAATCATCGGGAGTTTGAATTAGATACCATCCATTTTCATATTTAAAAATTTTAACAGGTGTTCCCATCAATGCTTGTGTGGACAGTTCCTCTGGATGATCAGGTTTTGACCTAATGTTACATACACTAAGATTAACGATACCATATATTTTTCTTCCTAACTTTTTAGAAGGCAAGACTTCTATGCTATCTATTAGTTTATAATTTGTCTCTTTCGTCAATCTATCGAATAAAAGTTCTTTGAATTTATAATCAGAAACTTCTCCGGTGAGAATAATGTCTTCATTCGCAAGCTCGAAACTAACATTAAAAATTGCTACTCTTTTATCCGGAGCGTATTCTTTTTTTACTCCATCAATTAATGATTGAATGTTCTGACCCATGGTCGTATTTCCTAATATAGTGATAATTACGAATAGTATTAGTTGCTTTTTCATATAAGACAAAATAACTAAATGAAAAAAATATTTCAATTGATATGCATTAAGCAAAATAAGGAGGTTTTTTCGTTCAATCAATCGGATTTAATTCAGATGAAAATTTCAAGACTTGAAAAAATAAACAGCATGATAAGATTTACTCGAAGATGATGTGAGAATAAATGAATATTGATTTCCATTGTTTCTTTATAATTAATCCTATGATATTTATCAATTAAGATTGGATTTCATTTTTTATATGTGTTTGTAAAGTTGAATTAAAATTGAATCATCTAAAAAGTATTTTTATATCAAAAGATTCTAAAGAAATTTTTGTTAAAATATCATAAATTAGTTGAAAATTTTTCTATAAAAGAAAATTATGAACAAAAATGGAGTTACTAAATGACAAACAATAACAAATCGAGAGAGCAATGGGGAAGCCGAATCGGCTTGATCTTAGCGGTGGCTGGTAATGCTGTTGGTCTTGGAAATTTTTTGAGATTTCCTGTGCAAGCTGCTCAAAACGGTGGTGGTGCCTTTATGATTCCGTATTTTGTTGCATTTCTCTTGCTCGGAATTCCACTCATGTGGATTGAATGGGGTATTGGTCGATATGGTGGAAAATTTAGACACGGAAGTGCACCAGGAATGTTTGATGTTTTATGGAGTCATAAACTTGCGAAATATTTTGGTGCTACAGGTTTATTCATCTCTCTTACAATTATGATTTACTATACTTATATAGAATCATGGACTCTCGGATACAGTATCTTTTCTATAACGAAGATGTATTTTGTTGAAAATCCAACATTTGAAAATATGAAAGGTTTTCTCGATGCCTATCAGGGAATCACTGAAGGTCACGGATTTGATTCTATTTGGACAGCATATGCAATTATGATGATAACTTTTGCAATTAATTTTTTGGTTCTTTATAAAGGAATTTCTGCAGGAATTGAGAAACTCGCCAAAATTGCAATGCCTCTTTTATTCCTCTTTGCGATTGTTCTGGTCATCCGGGTATTCACTCTTGGAACACCTGACCCATCAAAACCTGAATTCTCTGTCTGGAATGGCTTTGCGTTTATCTGGAATCCTGATTTTAGTAAACTCAATGACCCAAAAATCTGGTTAGCTGCTGCTGGTCAGATATTTTTTACTCTCAGTGTAGGAATGGGTACAATTCATGCGTATGCGAGTTATTTAAAACCAAAAGATGATATTGCTCTATCAGGTTTAACAACTGCAGCAACAAATGAATTCGTTGAGGTTGTATTAGGTGGAAGCATTGCAATACCTGTGGCAGTTGCGTTCTTTGGTGTTGTAACCACTCAAGAAATTGCACAAGGTGGTGCTTTTAATCTCGGATTCGTATCGATGCCAATTATTTTTCAAAAATTACCAATGGGAGAAATTTTTGGTTTTTTATGGTTTCTTCTACTCTTCTTTGCTGGTATTACTTCTTCTGTTGCGATGGGACAACCAATAATAGCTTTTCTTGAAGACGAATTTGGATACACCAGAAAGAAAGCAACTCTCGTATTGGCTGGTTTTGTCTTAATTTGTGTTCAGTTTGTCGTATTTTTCTTGAAATTTGGATTTCTTGATGAAATGGATTACTGGGCTGGCACTTTTGGTCTTGTCGTTTTTGCATTAACAGAAACAATTTTATTCATGTGGGTTTTTGGCGCTGATAGAGCTTTTGATGAAATGAACTCGGGTGGTGATATCAAAATCCCTGTGTTTTTTAAGTATATAATGAAATATGTAACCCCTGCTATACTTTTAATCATAATGATTTGGTGGTTTGTAAATGATGCCATTCCTACATTGATGCTGAAAGAAGTTCCATCTGAGAAGGTTCCATATATCTGGGGAGCTCGATTATTGATGTTATTTATACTTATCGTAATTCTATTTATGATTCACATTGCATGGAAAAATCGTGAAGTTAATAAAATAGAGGATTTATCATGAACTTAACAACACAAGGTATTATTTTCTGGATTCTGGGCTGGAGTATTGTTATTGGACTCGTTGCTTTTTGTTTTTATAAAATTTTAAGAAATACAAGCAAAAACGATTTTAACAGGTCTTAAAATGCCATCACATGATAAAATTGATGTTTTAATTACAAGGTAGGATTTTAGATTATCAAGAAATTATATTTAAAAAAAACAATCAAGGTTTGTCAAGAAAAGAAACTGACAAACCTTGATAAATTGATCTAATTAGCCAAAAAATACCTCAGCAACTTCGAATAATTTCAAATCAACAAGTTTTAATTCACCCACTGCATCTTTCAATGGGACATCAACTATGTCATTTCCTCTTAATGCAACCATTCTACCAAACTTTCCATCTTTAATCAAATCTACAGCTGCTACACCAAAACGAGTTCCGAGGACTCGATCATAAGCAGTAGGACTCCCACCTCTTTGGATGTGACCCAGAATTGTGGCTCGTGTTTCAAATCCAGTTCTTTTCTCAATTTCTTCAGCAAGAACATTCCCTATTCCACCGAGTCTTACATGACCAAATGCATCTTTTTTAAGACTACTCAGAATTAAAGAGCCATCTTTATCGATCGAATCTTCAGTTTTAATTTTTGCCCCTTCGCTCACAACAACTATACTAAAATTCTTACCTCGTTCATGTCTCTTTTTAATAATATTTGCTACTTCATCTAAATCAAATGGTCTTTCAGGAATTAATATAACATCAGCACCTCCAGCAAGTCCAGCATAAAGAGCAATCCAACCTGCGTGTCTTCCCATAACTTCGACCACAATGACACGATTATGACTCTCAGCAGTCGTATGAAGCCTATCAATCGCTTCCATAGCAATGTTTACCGCGGTATCGAAACCAAATGTAAAGTCGGTTGCATTTAAATCATTATCAATTGTTTTTGGAATGCCAACAACTTTAATTCCTTTCTCGGATAGTTTGTGTGCCACACCAAGAGTATCCTCACCCCCGATGGCACAGATAACATCGATTTCAAATTTTTCGATGTTTTGTCGAAGTTTTTCCTCGCCATCTTCAACTTTAAATGGATTTGTTCTTGATGTTCCTAAAATTGTTCCACCTCGATGAAGGATTCCACTAATTGAATTCAGGTCAAGAGGTTCAATTATTCCATCGATTAAACCTCTCCATCCATTTCTTATACCCTGGCATTGATAGCCATAATTTAGAGCTCGTCTGACCACAGCTCTGATAACTGCATTTAATCCGGGGCAATCGCCACCACCTGTTAGAATTCCTATGTTCATTTTAATTTACTCCTCTTTTTGATTTAACATTACCTCATTTTATAACTTTCAACTTCGCGTATTTAACCATCAAATGTTTTTTTATTCCACTTTTAAATTCGACAATTACTTTTTGATGATCGCCATATCCTTCTGAATAAATCACTCTCCCCTTTCCAAACACATCGTGTAAAACAAATGTGCCTGGTCTAATCTCTCGAGTATTTTCAATAATATCATCATCAAATTCATTTATTTGGCTATAATCGTCGACAATTATACTTCGCATTTCACTTTTTTTCTTCATGTAAATTTCAGCTAATGGTGTTGCCTCTAATTTTGTAAATTTCTTGTCCACCTCTTCAATAAACCTTGATTGAATTTGTGGAAATGAATTTCCAAATCTATTTCTATTTCGTGCATAAGTTAGAAATAATTCTTTCATTGCTCTTGTACAACCAACATAAAACAAGCGCCTTTCTTCTTCAATATCTTCGATCATCCCGTCTCTTTTAAGCGGTAATAGTCCTTCTTCACATCCAACGATAAAAACTACTTTAAACTCCAATCCTTTAGCTGAATGCAAGGTCATCAATACAACAGAATTTTTTCTATCTTCCCAATTGTCAACATCAGCAAGTAACGATACTTCTGATAAATAATCTGAGAGTTGTTTATCGGGATTAGTTGATTGAAAATCTTGGATTGAGTTCAATAATTGAATAATATTATCATATCTTTGTAATGACTCTTCTGTACCTTCTTCTTTATAAATTTGTAACAATCCGATCTCATCGACAAATGCTTTTGTTGTTTCATAAAAATTCGATTGGCTTAAGAGTGATTGATATTTAATTATTAAATCATGAAACAACTTGAAATTCTTTTTTATTCTGTCATTGACTTCATTATTTTCTAACAAATCAGGAATCGCCTGAAAGAGTGATTTTTCTTTTATTCTTGCAATAGATTTTAAAGTAGCTATTGAAATCTCACCAATACCTCTTGCAGGAAAATTTACAATACGTAAAAAACTTTCATCGTCTTTAGGATTAACAATTAATTTTAGATAAGCGAGTAGATCTTTGACTTCTTTTCTTTTATAAAATTCAACACCCCCAACAATTATATACGGAATAGAACTTTTGATCAATGATTCTTCAAAGTTTCGTGATTGAGAATTTGTTCGGTAAAGTATTGCGATATCTTTCGGTTGATATTCATTCGAATAAAGAAGTTCAGAAATTTTACGAGAAACGAAATTCGATTCATCTCTTTCATCGTAACACATGATAATCTTTACATGCTCACCCGATTCATTCGAAGTCCATAAAGTTTTTGGTATCTGGAATACATTATTTTTAATTACAGAATCAGCGACTGCCAAAATCGACTTCGTAGATCTATAGTTTTGTTCGAGTCTAATGATTTTGGTTTCAGGAAAATCTTTGTGAAAATCGAGTATATTCCTAACCTCTGCTCCTCTCCACTTGTAAATACTCTGTGCATCATCACCAACACAACAAATATTTCTGTTTTGGTTTACAAGTAATTTCAATAATCGATATTGAGCAATATTAGTGTCCTGATATTCATCAACAAGTATATAGTTAAATCTTTCTCTATACTCTTCGAGTAAATCAAGATAATTTGAGAATAATTCAATTGGCTTAATTAATAAATCATCAAAATCCATTGCATTAGATTGTTTTAATCGTCTATTGTATTCATAAAACAACTCAACTAATTTTTTGTTCTGATTTCCAAGCGTTTTTTCAATTTCATATTCATTTGTAACTGACTTATTTTTAACTTTTGAAAAAGCATTCTGAAGAAATCTAGGATTGAAATGGTTTTCTGAAAGATTAAAATCTTTTAGAATTGCTTTTATGACATTTTCCGAATCATCAGTATCGTAGATTGAAAAATCCCTCGTATAACCGAGTAAATTTGCTTCCTGTCTTAAAATTCTTGCGAAGATGGAATGGAATGTACCCATATAAATGTAATCAGCTCTTTTACCAACAAGCTTTCTTATTCTTTCTTTCATTTCATTTGCCGCTTTGTTGGTAAAAGTTAGAGCAAGAATTGAAGAAGGTGAGATACCAAGTGAAATTAAATATGCAATTCTATAAGTCAGCACAAGTGTTTTACCACTCCCTGCACCAGCAACAACTAATACAGGACCTTCTGTTGTAATAACAGCTTCTTTTTGTTGAGGATTTAAATTATCTAAATTCATTTAAAATATATTTTTGTTAAACTTATTTTATCAAATCCACTAAAACAATTATACAAATTTAAATAGATTGAATGAGATTGAATTAATTTCTAAAAAATAAAATCATCTCATTTCTAATCGTTCCGAATTTGATCTTGATCAGTAAAACTAATTCTAACCTATTATTGAATCACTGAAATTCAGAATTATTTCAGTTGAGTAAAATAAAATTTAATAACTGATTATCCAATTTATTCCTGCACTTAATTCAATGGAATTTTTGGAGTTGTTTATTATTCGATTTCATTAACTACAGCATTACTAGATCGTAATTCAAATAATTTTATCTCTTGAATTTCTTAAAATTACAATTTATTGAGAGGGTAGTTAAGCATGATTTGTCTCAGTGATAAATTAAGACAAAGGTTGTCGCCTCTTAAATTCGAAGCAACAACCTTTGAAAAATTGATAAATTATAGATTTAGTCAGAAATTGATAATAATCTCTACTTCAACATCATCATCTTCATGGATTTGACAAACTTACCAGCAGTAATTCGATAGATATAAATCCCACTCGAGACTTTTACACCATAATCATTTGTACCATCCCATTCAACCGAATGATATCCTGGACGTAATTCTTCATTGATTAAAGTCTTTATCTCTCTTCCAAGAATATCATATACTTTCAATGTTACTTTTTCTTGGACCGGTAAACCAAATCTAATTGTTGTTGATGGGTTGAAAGGATTCGGGAAGTTCTGACTCAGGAAGAATTCTATCGGGACGATATTTGGATCATTTACTTCTGTTAAAGCAGCTTCCTGCAGTAAGATTGCATCAGCACGAGTAACGAAACTATCCTGAAGTGCTCTATTAACAACACTATCCTGATAATAAATATTAACTTCGTTCCAATCGTTAATCAATTTTATATTTCCGAAGATTGTACCACCACCGTAGGTATCCTGTCCACCTCTTAAGAAAGTGTATCTGCCAAGGTAAATCCTACCATTAGCAGGTACATCCCCACCATATGCAGTAGAATTTTGATTTTTCTTTACAATAGTTGTTCCATTTATATGATTAATTTCATAGACCGCAACAGGATTACCAGTACTTGATCCAGCAGGAACAATTGCCCAGACATCGAAGCTATCTGGTTCAACTGGTGGATGACCAGGTTTTGGTGGGAAGTATGGGAACCATTGAATAAATCTCAATGGATCATTTGGAGTACCATTGTATTGACTACCATAGATGTAAGTGATTAGTCTTTGATTATTTGTTCCACTACCTGAAATTCTTTGCCACCAGTTGAGGTTTGTCAAATTGTTAGGATTCCAGTCAATAATCTGAGTACTGACATAAGTAGTTGGATCAGAATCATCAACAAGAATATTGGTACCAACACCCTGTCCTGAGAGAGTGATATTGATGTATCTATTATTCAAAGTATCATTTGTCCACATTCTCAAAGTAGCTGTATGTAATCTGATAGAATCGGGTAAGAATGAAATAGTTAGATTAAGGATTCCATCAATTGCAGGTAATGTGATTGGTTGTGGTGGTAGATTTTCGATTCTGAAATACATGCTATCTCTACCGAGAATCATGATTGAATCAACGACGAGCGGTGTTTCACCATTGCTTCTTATTTGTAATCCTCTCTGGTAATTAAATTCTGCCTGTCGAACAGAATCATAGATAGAAACTGAGCCGAAGCTGAGAATTCTATTATTCCCATCGGCTGATGTTGAAGCTGTAGGAGCAATGGGTAATAATCTAACTCTTAACAAATCTGTTCTGATAAAATTACCAGCACCTTGAGAAGCGTTAACAAACTCGACATAAGTTATTCCACCACCATTTAGATCAAATATTCTTCTATTGTTATCTTGAATTTTTGCCCAAATGACTGCACCAGTAACTTGTCTTTCATTGAAACCATAGACTCTCTGTGTATCTGCAATGAAAGGTGTAACAACAGAAATAGTCGCGTTTGTTGCAGCGTTAGGTGAGCCAGATGGTCCAGAATATTCCAAGATATATTTCCCGGCCAAGGTATCGGGAAGTTGAAAACCATAAGTAGCCGTTGGATAATCAGTTGTACCAGTATTTACACGGCTGGATTGATTGCCTCCTGGAATTGGATAAACGAAGTTTGATTTGACTGAGTTAAGCCATGGATTAACACCAGTTTCTACATAAGAAGTAGGTTCTGGTGCATTCCAGTGTGGTTCATTACCAGACGAAGCATTCATTATAAAATTGTAGTTGATACCAGTACCTCTAACCGGTAAAATTGCTTCTGGCTCCCACGGGTCATTACTATGAATAACCATCGTATCGACGGTAATTTCCTCACCTTTTGGTTTGAATCGAACGGTCAAATCTGCTTTTCCTCCTGGTGGTAAAGTAAGTGGTAATGGAGTAATATTGAAAAATCTATTTGTTGAAAAAGTTACATCGCTAATTACAAGAGTAGAATCGCCTAAATTCCATACTGGTATTTTTTTATCATAATAATCCCCAAATTTGAATGTAACTTCGGGGAAATCTTCAACCATTCTTAATGTATCAAAAGCTGTCATATGTCGGCGACCAAATTCCAAATCCGGTCCACCACCGGGGCTTTTTAATGCCCTAATAGCATCAACTCTCATAAAAGCAGGAGTTAATGTATCAGCCCCAATTGTAACTATAAGTCCTTTTTGAGCTGCAGGCACATTAATTATTCCAAGTGGTTTCCAGCTACCAGTAGAAAGTGACTGAACATTATTACTCTGGATGTCATATCGGAAGCTATCAGCAGTTACACCTTCTCCAAATCTCTTAAAGGTAACATAAGCATTACTGGTAGCGTTCCCTGTGAATCCCATATAATGATAGACAAGATAGTAACCAGAAACTGGAATGTTGACATAGTAAGTTGCAGATGCACCATTTGGTGACCCTGCAGTTCTTGGAGTTCTTCTATGTGAACCAGCATACCAGGTTCCACCAACATTTGACCACCAGCCATCGGTTTCATTCGGAGTACCAGCTAATGGAGCAATTTCACAATATGTTGAATCGTCACATAAAATTGTACCAGGACCAACAGCAGTATTGTTATCATTTAAGTTATCTACAGTAATGTAATTTGCTGGATCAAGAATCTGCTGTGCCTTTAATGGCAAAGCGAAAATTGTACAAGTAATTAAAACAATTACAAAAAGTTTATGTTTGAGCATAGTACCTCCTGTTTGGTTTTTATTTTAGTTTTTTAATATTCACAACTAAAGTATCAGAAGGAGGACCAATGAATGATACTTGAACCCCTGTTCTGACATCAATTTTTGTTCCAATAGGATAAACAATATAATAAAGACGCAAACTGTCATTTACAGTAGGTATAGTAGAATCAGAAAAATTGAACTCACGATAATTCGACACAATTATTTTAAAATTATCAGGATTTTTCTGAGAACGATAAATTTCAAAAAATCTTAAATTTGTTGTATCTGATAATGTCCACGATAAATTAACTCTTAATTTACCAGTTTGTGATGAATCAATGCTAATTAATTTAAAATTCTGTACGGGAGAGATTATATCGTAATGGTAAGGAGAGATCAATTCTTCTGTTTTTGAACATCCAGCTATCACAATTATTGCAACGAAATTTAATAGAATCTTAATTGAAATTTTCATAACTATTTTTACCTTAAATTTAATGAAATATTAACGATAGTTATAGAATTTGTTGGAATCGAATTGTTGCTTGAGAATTCGATCGGTCCTTTATCCTGTGTGAGAAAAATATAATCAATAAGATTAAATGCCCACAAAATTACTGTGGAGACTATAAAAATATCCCTAGCACGCTCATGCATCTTTTGTTCGTTATGGACATCTACCATCTGTTTCCAGTAATACTCTGCTTGGGTAAATCTATCAGCATTCAAATACTCAAATTTCAAACTCTCGATTCTCTCGCGATTCCCAATAAAATTGTTCTGAGAAACTGCGGTTCCAACAACTCCCGTAAAAAATCCAAGTGCAAATAAAGAGCCTTTGGTTTTAGAACCAAGATAAATCTGTCCACTTCCAGGGACAAATGTACTATAAACAAGTCCTGTTATTCTTCGTGAATCGAACTTTGGAACCTTAAACAATTCAATGATTGATTCTGCTTTCTTTGTTTTTTGATTAAAATTATCTTCTTGAAACTGTGCAAAGGATAAAGAGACCAGCAGAAAAAATGTTATTATAATTTTATATCTCATCTCTCTTAACTCATTTTATTAATACAAGTTTTTTTGTTTGAGAATAACCGGTCGTTGAGAATTTATAAAAATAAATTCCACTCGAAATATTATAAAGTTCAGAATTAAATTCAACTTCATATTTACCAGAATTTTGATAGTCATCAACTAAAGTACAAACTTTTCGACCGATCAGATCAAAAATTTCAAGCTTTACTTTTTCGGGATAAAACAACTCATAAGAAATTTTGGTCCTCCCGTTAAATGGATTTGGAAAATTTTGATGAACTACAGCAGTGGAAGGTAAGCTTGTTAAATCAATTTCTACATTGGTGGTGACAATATTTGAAATTTGACTTTCATTGTGTAATCGATCGAGCGCAGAAACTGCGTAATAATAAACCTGAGTAGTATCTGCAATAGTATCGAAGAAAAATGTATCTGCAGATGAAGTAATTTTATATAAATGAGTTGGGTTCTCTTGATTAATTGGTTCAGTTGATTTAAAAATATTATAGTATGATGCTACTTCTCCGTCTGAAGCTTGTGATGGACGAATCCATGTAAGTTTAATTCTATCTGAAGAAATTCTCTGGACAATCAGATTTTGTGGAGGATTCGGTGGTATGGGGTCTTTCCATGGCATTGGTGGAATATTAGCAGGATACTTAAATAAATCTTGTACTAAAGAATCGAGATAATTGACTGAACCCACCATACTTCTAAATCTGAAGAAATTAACACCAGCTCCCCCTATCAATCTTGTATAATTAATTTGATTTTTTATCTCACCAAAATCCCCAAAATTCTGTTCACCTATTCGATATGCTGCAAGTCCCATCCATACCTGTCTTCCACTCATATTATTTTTCCACCAGTTTGCGATTTTTGTAAACTCCGGACAGGCGGACATATTCCAATAAATCTGTGGATTATGATAATCAATATAGCCTTTTGCTGCCCATGCTTTTGGATCTGCTCTTAGTTGTGTATATAACTCCCACACTGGACAATTAAGTCCCATTGCCGAAGCAGTATAGACTCCTGGTGTTGTTGTTCCAATTTTTACCCATGGCTTGTATTTCTTGACAGAATCAGCAACCATTTTTAATAATCTTTCAATGTTCAATCTCGCAAAATCATTTCTATTGAGATTCCAAGGGTTACCATTTACTGAGTCAGTCCGATTAGCAAACCAATAATTTGAAGCATCACCATATAATAAAGCTTCGTTGCCCAGGTCTGTGTAACGAATAAAATCAAAATGAATTCCATCGATATTGTAATTTTTAACAATCTCTGTAGCAACATTAGCAATATGCTGTCTTACAGCAGGATTTCCAGGGTCAAAGAAGAATCCACCATCACTTTTCATTTGTCCCGATTGGGTTTTTGCAAACCACTCGGTCTTCCAATATCTTCTACCCATTGAATCTTTTATTGCTGGATGGGGAGGGAATGAAATTACATTCAAATATGCTGGCAGTGTGTCAGTTAAAACAAAAAATGTATTAATCCATGCATGAACTTCAATATTGTTTTGCTTTGCTCGATTTATCATTTCTATGAGTGGATTATATCCTGGATTGAAACCTAAATTATTTGGATCCTGACATGGACTAAAACATGTTAAATTTGATGCCCATGGTAAAAAATTCGAAGAATAATAAGCATCACCTCTTGCACTCACTTGAAATACAATGGTATTAATGTTGGCATTTTTACAAGCATCAACAAAACTTTGAATTTCTGCTCTTTGTGCTTGTGAACCTTGAGAAATCGGAAAATCCAATCTCCCTGCTGTTGCAATCCATATGGCTCTCACTTCCCTTCTTTGTGAATAACCATTAAACAAAAAAACTATCTGGATAATCAACAGAAAAATTAATTTTGAACTCATTTTATTTTTTCCGTTCAGCAACATATGTAATCAAATTTAATCCGAAATTTAGTGCTTCAGCGTTATCCTGATGTTGTGGCCAGAGAGCTACATAACCTTTATTCGAAATAATAGCGACCAATTTACCATCTACGAATAAACCATCGAGTACATCATTCTTTCCAATTTGAGGGTTAATATCATCAAATCCTTTCGGGAGTTGATAGAAATTATTCGGTGTTTTGAAGATTGGATGGTCAATTGATATTCGTTTAATTTCAGTTTTTCCTTTCAGTCTCTGAGCAATTTGATTTAATATATCCATCATAGATTGATAATATGGCCAGTCTACTGTAACAAATGCATTATCAAAGTAAACCAATCCCCCATTCTGTATAATTCCTGCTAGTTTATCGAACATTATTGAACTTACATCAGGTTTCCCGTACCCACCAATGAGTAAAACAACATCCGTTTTCTCGGTTTTGAGTGCATCAACCGTCGAGCGAGCAAAATTGCATTTTACATTTCCTTTCGAATTCACATATTTGACAAGTTCCGGGATTGCTTCAGGTAAAGGATTCCATGGATCAATTGCCTGATAGCGTGATTCAGAAGAAGTATATTGTAATTGGACAAGATTTAGTTGTTTTAACTGTTTAGAAGTATCAGATCTTGCAATTCCAGTAGTATCAAAAGTTTTAACCCCTGCGATCCAGTTTTTATCAAGTTTGGTTCTCTTAAAATAGAATGAGTAATTTGCAAACTTATCAGGTTCGTTGTTCTCGTTATAACCAAGAATAAATTTTCGAAGAGTTAATTTTATTCTATCAACAGATTCATCAACAGGATCAAAAACTAAAAAACCTTCGCGGTAATCACCAGCATAAATTGGTTTGCCGTATGTCAGCATCGTTCTTCTAACTATTCCCATTCTTGATTCAAAAACATCATCATCTATTCCACTTGAACCTTTTCTCTTTAGGAAATATTCTTCAATACTTTGATATTTGGCATCTTTTTTCTCTCTACCATAAGCATTCAATTTATCACCACGATCTGTTTCGAGTAGAGCTTCTTCCGGTTCAATATTAATTTTAGAACCGGAATAATTGTAAATGGTTACTTTAAAAACTGTAAAACGATTAGGTGTAAAACCTTTTTCGGGATCGATCCAATCTCCATAAGTATAAGGATTTTTTGAATAGAAACCACCCTTTGAATCTTCTGGAAATTCAAAAGTGTTCAATTGATAATCTGTCATGTACTTAATTTCTATTTTAAAATCTTTTTTATCCATTATTATTGTTAGACTATCACGAGAGAATCGATAAGTAGAATCACAGAAGAACAGAGTATTTTCAACATCTGGAACAAACATCGATTCAACTCTTTCAGGGGGCATAAAAATGTATCTATAAATTGAATCACAACCTGAAATTATTATGGCAAGTAAAAATACGAGTAAAATAATTTTGTTTTTCATTTGTTCAACTCTGCTGCAACTTTTTGTTTGTTTTTATCTATAATTCCACCTTTTTGTGTAGCTGCAAAAACTATGATGTTAAGTCCTAACTGAAGTTGACGGGTGTTATCCTGTGGTCCACCAAAACTCGAGGGATTTTTTAACCAATCACCCCATGCACGAGAGTACCCTTTACTTGAAAGCACTACAGCTAGACGGCCATTAAGAAAAACACCCTCAAGATATTTGTACCTCTCTGGAACTGGTTTTAATCTCTGAGCTGGATTTGGATTCGCTAATGCCATTCCATTTGGACGAATATTATCATCACCGGCCGGTGGACCATCAAAGTCTTCCCAACTATGATAAATAGGATGATTATTCGGAATTCGCTCGAAGATAGCATCAAAACCTAGAGCATCTTTTATCAATTGCCTTGCTTTTCTATTGAATGAACCTGATTCGTACGCAAATGCATCATCAATGAATAAAAATCCACCTTCCCTTAAATATTTGCCAAGATTTTGAGCTTCTTCCTTTGTATATATTGGTTCTGCTCGATATCCAATCATAAATATAATGGGAATATTCATCAATTCTCGAGAATCAAGTCTAACACTGCCTTTAAGTGTTACTTTTATTTTTGTATTGTTATTGATGAAATCTGCAAGATTTTGTAAAGCCTGGGGTATACAGTTCCAACCTGGTTGATTGTTATCTTCAACTTTGCTTCCACGATATTCGAGTTGGTAAAACTCAATAAAACCACTTACATCTTTCTTATTACTTCCTTGATCAATCATTCCAGAGAATCTATCCTGGAAGTTCATCCAGTCGATGAGATTGTCCTTTAACCCTGATACTCCTCTCCTGGAGGACATTCTCGTATTCTCAACTTCCATCTGAATATTAGGTCCATAGAATTGTGCTTGTTGCGGTGACCATGTTCTATCGACATAATCGCCCGGTCGCCCAAGAGATGCGAGAGCACTTCCACCATGAGTAACAGCTGTTGTCATTGTTCGAGGCATCGTTGCCATTCTGGATCTTTGTGGAAGCATTCTTTGCATTGTTCTTTCAACTATCTTTGGAGCTTTCTGCAATTCCAGTTGTTTCTGCAATCGAGGAGCCCGTTGAATAAACTTTACCGTTGTTGGTGGTCTTTTTACTTCTTTTATGGACTCAACATATCGAAGATTTAAAATTATTGGGCTGATATGAATCAAAAGTGAAATTAGAATGAAAACTAAGAGATGTTTCCTGTAATATTTCAGTAATTCTTTTATTCTTCGAGTAACTTCGGAATCAGATATCAGAAGCGATTTGATTGTCATCTACCAGCTCTACTACTCTTTCTTCTCTTCTTCTTTGTCCGTGGCTATTGCTAACTGGTCAATTCCCACAATTTTAGCTGCATCCATCACATCAACAACAATACCATGGGGAGTTTTATTATCTGCTTTGATAATCAAAACCTTACTTCCAAATATGTCTTTCTGAATCCTCAGTTGTTCTTCCAAATTATCAAGTGTAACCGGCGTACCATTTAAATCCATCTCACCTTTTTCTGATATTGTAATACTCAAATCTTTCTCGGGAGGTGCATCAGAGGTTGCTGCCTGAGGTAAATCAACTTTCAATCCACTTTGAACAGCGAATACTGTCGTGACCATAAAAAATATGAGTAACTGAAATACACAATCGATCATTGGGGTCATATCAATGCCCCGCTCTTCCCAGGTTTTTTTTCTTCTTGCCATATTATTTATGACCTAACAATTTTAATATTTCTTCTTCCAGTAATTTTGCTTCTTCATCAGAAATGTTTAATTCAATTCGTTTTTGTTTTAAGAACTCTTCTTCATCTTTATTTAACACACCATCACGATAAGCTGTTTTGAGCATTTCCTTATATGTGGCAAACCTTGCGAGATCACGGAGTATCAAATTCACAAAATGATTCGTAAATGGTTCGATATATTTCACCAGTTTCATTGCCCTTCTTTTTAAGAAGCTGTAACCAATAACAGAAGGAATAGCTACGATTAAACCTCCTGCGGTTGTAATTAACGCCACCGAAATTCCACCAGCTACGACAGCGGGATCACCTTTACCACCTTTTGCAATCTCATCAAAAGACATAATCATACCGAGAATAGTCCCGAGTAATCCAATCAAAGTTGCAACACTTGCAATTGTATTTACAACTGGTAAAAATTCTTCAAAATATTCTTCTGCTGCTTCATCACCTGTATCGAGGAGCTCATTTCTCATATCAAGAATGGGTCTTTTCTCAACTACGAGGAAATTAAATCTTTTCAAAACTTGAAGGAAAACATAACCGAAAACACCTTTATTCTTTTCGCACCATTCAACAAGTGGGTCAACAGAACCATACTTATTCAACAATTTTTCTAATTCATCTAAAATTTTTCCTGCTTTCTCTTCGTCGGGTACTGTAATATATCTGTAAATCCTTTCTATTATAATTCCGAGCGAAACAATTGAGAAAAATAGTAGTGGGTACATTATGTACCAACCACCTTTATTTAGTATTTCAACCAGCCAGTTTTCTGTTAGCCAGCTTTTGAGTGTCTCTTCAGCTTGCAAAATGATTAATAAAGTTCTCAACTTTATCCTCCATTATTATTGATTCTCTAACCATTCTTTATGTTCTTTTGCGAAATAATATGCTGCTCGCTCATTCTCATCTTTACTATTTTCATATAATCTCATAACTTCTTCGTACCATTTAATTGCTTCCTTATTTTTCCCTAACATTTCATATGATGCAGCTATATTCACTCGACAACCAACTGCAACACTCGCATCAGGATATTTTTTCAAAACTTTCATCAATTCTTCTATTGCTTTCTCATAATTTCTATCATCAAAATATTTCATCGCTTTCTCATATTCAAGATATGAGTTAATTTGACTCAAATCATAAAGTAACTCATCTACTTCAGAAATCTTTTCATATTCCGGATATTTTTTCTTTAATTCAGAATAGTATAATGCAGCATTTTGATAATCTTTGATGTTGTAGTAATAATCTCCAATGGTGAAGAGTCCATGAGGAGCAAACTCACTATTCGGAAATCTCTGAGTAAGGATCTGAAATGTTTCAATCATCTGTTCTGGTTTTTGAAGTTCATAATAACACCATGCTTCGTTGTACATAGCTGAAGCTGCAAGTTCGGATTTCGGGAACCGTTTATAAACCAATTGATATTCTCTAATTGCTTGTTCAAATTTTTTTTGATTGAATAGACATTCACCTGCATAGTATTGCATATCAGGTGCTTTCTGATCCTGCGGATATAGTGAGACAAAAAGTTTCATTGTATTATAAGCATTTTGCCATTCACCAAGTTCGTATTGCGCATAAGCTTTAAACATAATCGCATCTTTCTTGTGGAACCCTTCGGGATATTGACTCAAATATCGATTGAAAATTTTGATCGCATTCTCGTAATCCTGATTATCATAATAAAGTGCAGCAAGCTGGAAGAGAATATCCTGTAATTCTGGTGCAGAAGGGAATTTTGTAGCTGCTTCATTCAGAATTTCAGCTGTTCTTTTGTAATCACCTAATTCTCTATAGCTATTAGCTAAATTAATATAGTTTGTTATAATTACAGTTGTATCTATCCCCGAGATTGATAAAGATAGATTCGCAAAGTTTATACTTTCTTTGTATTTCTCTCCTTCAAAATAAATCGTAGATAATGTGGAATAATACTTTGCAATTTGCGTAGAATCGTTAGTTTGTTTAATCAAATTATCAAAAATTGCAACACCTCTTTCGAGATTTCCAATTTTGGCATAAGAGATAGCTAATTTTTCATATGCATTGTCCAGATTCTGTGAAAAAACATTTTTAAATGTTTGATTATCGAGAACAAATTCCAGATCTCGAATGGCTTCATTAAATTTTTCAACTTGGTATTCAACAATTCCCTTCACATATCGCACTTGTATGGCGAAGGTCTCTCGTTTAGAATAAATGCTCGAATCACTTAGAATTTTATCAAGATAATTTAAAGCCTGATTAAAATCACCCTTGTTTATGTAAAGATCAGCAAAATTGAAATATACATCATTGATAATGTTAACACTATCTTTTTTCTCTTCAGCTATAGATAAAATGTTTTGAAGAAACTTTTCTCCCGTTTCAAATTCTGAGCGTGTGGAGTAAATCTTACAGATTTTATTTATAGCACCAGGATAATAAGGTGAATTAAAACTTATGTAATCAAAAGTAGCGATAGCTTCGTCGAATCTTTTCATATCCGCAAGTGTAATCAATTTATAATAATATGCTTCATTAGTATCGATTTTTGATTTGTAATTAATTAATGATTCATCTATTAATTCTAACGCTAAATCTAATTGATTCGATTTATAGTAAGTGAATGCGAGCTGAACCTTAGCACTGGCCACTTCATCGCTTTTTGGAAAATTGGCAATCAATGTCTCAAGTGTTTTCTTCGCACCAGAGTAATCACCTGAAAAATTCTGCGATGATGCTTTGATATTAAAGACAGCAGGAATTAAATCTGAGTATGCATATTTCAAAATAAATGAATCGCAATTAGCAATGGTTTTCGAAAAATCTTTTGCATTATAATAATTAAGTATTACAGACATTTTGGCTTTATCGACACTAAAATCAATAGCATCTGCAACTGATTCATAGCTGTTGATATAAAAGTCAAATTCCTCCGCTGCACGGTTAAATAATTTTGCATTCTGATAAGTTTCAGCGATCTTATACTGAAATTTTGCTTGAAGTTTTTTGTTAGCAAAATTTTCGTCAATGGCATTACGATAAATATTTATAGCTTCATCAATACCTTTGTATTCCAATGTGTAATCAGCAATTTTAATCCATGCAACTTCCTGAAGTGATGGTATGAGTGTAAATGTTGTAATGATTTTTCTGTAATAATCAACGGCTGAATCATAGTTATTAAGTTTGCGGAAAGAATCACCAACCTTGATATAGGCTTTTGCTACTAGTTCTAAATCTGTTGTCTCAACATCTCTACCTTCAGTGACTTCAAATAATCTTCTTTCTTTCTCTGCTCTTAGTTCAATTTTTTCCCAATCAGTTTTGGTAAAAATTTCTGGTTGAAATTTATCTATCAATTCGAGCCAGTGTTCAAGAGCTAATTTATAGTCACCGGAATCAAAGTAATTTTGTGCGATCTGATACAAAGCGCGAGCATAATATTCTGTTTCGGGATATTTTTCAAGTAATTTATGGAAAATGATTGAAGAACTATCAAGTTTTCCTGTTTCTCTATAAGCCCATCCGATATCATAGAGTGCCTGCTCGGATTTTTTATCGCTCGGGAATCTTATAAATAACTTAAATGCTTCATCAATTGCTTCATCATATCGACCTAATCTATAATAAATATCATAAACCTGAAATTGAGCCAGTGCTGCGAGTCGTGGTTCATCTTTTCTAAGCGAAACTAATTTAAAATAATGAACAGCTGAATCTGGTATATTTAATTGTTTGAATGCATTTGCTTTCATGTATATAGCAGCAGCACGAACGCTAACAATATATTCATTATTCAGGATTCCAACTTTTATTGCGTCCTCTTCAACAAATTTACTTTCAGTGTAAAGAATAAAATCGTACATTCGAATTGCATTTTTATAATCTCGAGAAACAAAATAATTCTGCCCCGATTGAAAAGCATTCTTAAACTCCTGAGGAGCTGGTATAAAGAAACTTACTATTGCTGCAGTTAGAAAGACTATTAATTGCCACATACTCAATCAAAATCCAGTGTAAACAGAGAAATACAATGTGGATTCTTCTCTACCTTTAAATCTATCTTCAGGCCGTTTGAAATCTCGTGTTGTGTACTTATAACCAAAATCTATGACAATGTTATATCCAGCATATTGTGATTTGTTACTTACTGAGAAAGCAACCGTTCTTCGATCTTCACTTTCAAAATCATCTTTAAGATTTCTAATTCTGTATGCGAATGGACTGATTCCTTTCAAGAATGTTATTCCTTGCATTCCAAAATGTAATGTGGTGTTTCGAGTTAATCTGTAATCGACGCGAATTATTGGTATTGTTTCTTGTAGATGTTTATTAATAATTGTAACTTTTTCACCATCCTTATTTTCAGTAAACTTAGTTGATTTTTCCGTTCTAATCTTGAATTGAGGTGTTATTACAAGATTATTGTTGAGGAGATTAATCTCGTATTGAATTTTGTTAACCATACCAAAGAATGAAATTCTTCCTTCAACCTGATCATCGAGTAATCGACTTTCATTTACAAATGCAAGTAAACGATTGCCTTGAGCAATCTGTTTATTGAGCTGAATTCTTAAATTATTCTCGATATATAGATTGGGAATTTGTGTATAAGTTGTACCGATATATAGATTGTTAACAAGACTATTCTTATAGAGTAATGGATCCAGTACATAATCCGGGAAAGGATCAGCTGTAGTTATAACTCCAGGGAATTGATAACAATCATTAGAAATGTTATCCATAACCTTTTTTAATGTGTAAAATATTCTCAATGAACCAAATTTTGGTGTTTCCGAAAAGTAAGTAAGTTTGAAGTAATCGACATAGTTTCTACCACCTTTGATTAATCCTTGTTCTCTCAGCATTCCAATTCCAATGTTTAAATTTTTTACTAATTCCAGTGTCGTAAAAATATGATAACCTTTTTGATCTGGTGTATAAGGATAATCTGGGAGAATATCGTTTTCCTGTTCGTCAATCACATCATTGTTGTTCCAGTCATCACCATAGTCTAGACTTGGTGGATCAGAATAAAAAGTTAAGAAATCCTGTGCGTAATCAGGTATTCCATCAGCATTTTTGTCATCATCTGGAATTCCATCACGATCTCTATCTTTCCCGGGGAAAATACCAACATCTGGTCTTCTCAAAATTGTCGCAAGACTAACTAACTCATTCGTATTCTGTCTATAACCGAGCAAGAAGAAATCACCAACGCGATTAAGTACATCTCTATTTTTTTGTCTTGAATCAGTAGTGAAAACATTGTAGTGATAAAATCCGTCTTCCCACCTATCGTTATCATCGTTATCATCTACCAGAGCGTAATAAGCTCCACCGGGAATAATTGCACCACTACTTGAAACATCATAACCAAGAAAATCTGGATATATTGGATTTGGTATCAAGTTATCAGAAGGAGAACTATAAAAACTATTTTCCAGTGTATAGATATTCAAACCAGTTGTATAAGTACCATCTATCCGATATAGCTCACCACCAAAAGTCAGCCTACCAATTTTTTTCTTGCCTCTTAAGAACCACGCCTGACCGGTGATATCAAACTCTTCACCTGATTTACCTGTAAATCTTGAATCTCTAATTATAGGATACTTGAGGTGTTCTGTACTTCGATTGAATTCACCTTCTATTTCAAAACCTTTCCAATTAAAAGTGAAGTTAAATCCATAAACTTCCATACCCCTAACAAGTCCATAAGATATTGTAACTATTTGTTTGTTAGATGCATCCGTAACATTTCCTTCTGCTCTTCTCACAGTTCGAAAAGGTGTTGGAATTGCATAGAGTTCCGGATCGGTATGCGATTGAAATCGCGCATCACCAGTGTATTCATCCAATCTGTTTAACCAATCATGCGCTATATCAACTCTATAATCATTCGCTAGAACAAGTTGGAATTGAACCGATGTTGCACCCTCAGGAATAACGAAAGCATAAGTAATATTTTCTCCGTCACGGCTTCCAATTCGCACGGGATAAACTGGAGGAGGAGTTGAATATCTATCTTTATAATTCTTATATCTTGTAAAACTTGTTGTATCAGCACCAGCAAAAAAATCTTTTGCATTAATCCAGAAGTTTCGAAATACCCAGTATTGAATTGGGTCATTTAATGTCGATGCATTTGATTGTGGAACTCCACCATGAATATTTTTTATTGGTCGTGCTACTCCGTTTATTATTACAATAGGTGGTTGATAAAGGATTGGACCTGATAAATCACCAGGACTATCATCACTGATTCGCAGAAAAATAACTCGTGGAATTGCATTTGAAACAACTCCTTTAATAGAAGATTCTTTAGAATCGATACTTGCTCTTCTCTGATGTTGATTTAAGTAAGTAATTCCAACAGTTAAGACATCGCCTATGTCAGTTTCAAAATGTCCACCAATTAAGTATTGAGTCCAATCACGAATTCGTCTTACACCATCAGAATAAAATCCCTGATCAAAACGAAATCGAATAGGATCACTTATTCTTGATAAAACAACTGTCCCACGATTTTTTGGTGTTGCCATATCCCATCGAATTCCGTTAAATCGAGCTTTATCCAAAGTCAAACCTGTAAATTTAGTACGAATAGCATCACCAACCATTAGCCTTGTCACAAAACCACCATATGAATCATTCCCAATGACAAGATTGCTGAAATAATTTTCGTAATATCGCGACTTTAGAAAATTACTCTGTCCACCTGGTATATTTTGATCAATAGCCTGCTTTTGTTGTTCATTAAATTCAACTACTGGATAGCCTTCGATTAAGAAATTACCGAAATTATCAAAGAATTTTTTCTTCTCAATTTTAGAGCTGTAATTCTCATAATTTCTACCGGATAAATTGATATATTTTTCTTCTTCTTTTCCAAGATTAGATATAAATTGCCCATTTGCGGATATAATTAAACCAAAGACTAAAGTTAAAATGTAAAATCTTTTTTTCACTTCAACCTCCAGAGGTTTTCAAGGATTAAAATTGATATGTTAGAGAGATAATATGACTATTTCCAATACCAACGATATAACCTCGACTCACATAGGCATAATCGATTCTTAATTTATTTACAAATACCCCAAAACCACCATTGAGAGAATTCTGTTTGTAAGGTGATTCATTAACAATTCCATTGTACCCACCACGTAGGTAGAGACCTGTTTCAATTCCGTAGATTTTATTTTTCATCGCCAGAAATTCCGCACCAAATTTTATTAAATAATTTTCATTCTCCTTGATACCATCAATAGCTAAGAGATATTCATAAGTTGGTGAAAAATAAGAAATACCAGCAGAAAGTTTCATTGGAATTTTTGCATCATTAGAACCGTTGATTGCGATGCTTGGTTGTGAGATGTCCTGTGCCGAAGCCCCTAATCTTATAATTCCATTACCAAAAACTTTATCTATAGAATAGAAAATTCCTGCATCAAAAGTGAAGCCTAAATAGTTCTGACTTTGTTCACCTGGTGCTGCCTCAGCGCTCCATCTTAATAACTTAAAGCTTCCACCAATACCAAAATTCTCTATATCCTTCGCATAACTTACAATTAGAGTATTTTCTTGCCATGAACCAGCTTTAAGATGAGTTAGTCCTGCACCAAATTCACCAAATTTCCAGAGAGGTACAGTGGAACTAAAAGCGATATAATAAACATCATCATCGAGACCGGAAAAGAGTTGATTGTAAGTTGAAGAAATTTCAAATTGCTTGACATTTATTAAACCAGCTGGATTATAGAAGACTGTATATGAAGCATCACCAACTCCAGTGAAAGCTCCTCCGAGAGCATTTACTCTCCCATGCACACCCAGATTCTCAAAACCTCCTGCAAATACCAATGTTGTTAAAGATAAGAATGTTAAGATTAACTTTTTCACTTTTACCTCAATGATTAGTAAACTACTGTAACTATTCTGGAGAATTGTTCCGTTTTTACATCTGCTTCAACAACAACCTGAAGAATGTAAGGTCCAGGTCGCACTACTTTTCCATTTTGATCTTTTCCATCCCACTGAAATGAATTTTGAGCTATAAATGCTGCAGCTCCTGATTCAGAATTATATAATTCTCTTACCAATCTTCCCTGTAAATCATAGATAAGAATTTTCAATTTTCTCGTTTGACTACCAACAAGATTTTTAGGTTCGCCTATATTTGCAAGGAAAAACGAGATTATAGTTTCATCATTAATCCCATCACCATTTGGAGTGAAAGGATTCGGTTCAATTCGGCAATCAATGATTAATCGTGGTGGTACACCGGTAGTGATAATCGACCAATTTTCTATTCCCCCAGATTTTTTTGAATCAACTCGCTGAGGATTGTCAGCGCTCTGTTTACTGTGAAGATAAGAGGCAAAACGATTAATACCTAAGAATGGAGTGCATTTTAATGTAGTTTCAAATATTCCAGATGATATAATAGGACTCTGAGGGGTTATTATTATCTTATTTGCAAATATCTGTGCATTATAAGGGATCGAGATCCCATTAAATTTCACCTCTAATAATTGCGTTGGTGTTGGAGTTAAAATAGTTATGGTATCAATTGGATAATCGGTTGGACTCTTTTGTATATCAATTCTATACTGAAAAGTATTTTCTTGTAAAATTGGTGAATACTGTGGAGAAATTGTAGCATCAGTTGATTGAGCAATTAATGTTCTGTCATATAAAATTTCAATCTCATCTATCTTAGGAGTTTGAAGTGTTAATGTTCCGAGTCTAACTTGATATTGCATATACCTTCTTGGTTCATAAACTGGTAATTGTGAACCGGACACATTAGTAGAGTCATCTTTCCAATCACTCCAAGTTGAATCAGGTTTTGGTGTATTTCCAGTTCTCATCCGCATAGAAATTTGAGTTCCTTCAGGCTGCTCTGCCTGCCATGTGACCTTATACCAGTTAACTGGCTGTCCGGCATCTTTAACATTAGAGGTAAAATAGCCTTCAGGCAAATAGCCTTTACCAAACACTTCTATTTCAGAAATTACGGTACTCTGTACCTGATCAATTACATCAATTGTAATTTTTAAGAATCTTACTTCATAAACTTTATCGAAGTAATCATCCGTCACTCCAAGAGTATTTTCAGGGACTTGAAGAATTTTTTCCATTGCGAGAGTATCTAATCCACCGTAAATAGTATACGCACGAATTCTGAGATTTGTCGGTATAGTAGTGGGACCTCCCGGGTAATAACCAAGTTGCCAGATTCTTACACGGTTAACTGCTCTAACTGCTTGCAAATCAATAACAATGTAAGTTCCTTCACCTCCTGGTCCTGCATTCAAAGATAAAATTTGAACATAAGAAGGTGAAAAAAATCTTCCATCGATAAGATTCATTCCGTTTCTAACAGCGGTATCAGGAGGAAGTACTCTACTTTTGTAAACAATATAAGCGTATTTATTTTTTGCAAGATTTTCATTTTCACCAGTTTGAAGAAGCAGTTTCCCCTCCTCTGTCTTCCAGTCGATTGATGTTGTTAAAGAAGAGTCAACTGAATTGTTATTCCATGTTGTATCTTTAATTGATGAAATTTGGGAGAATAAGAAACTGTAAAAGATCAAAATGATTGTCGACGGAATTAAAAATATTTTTCTCATTTGATTATCAACTTTTTTATTCAGCTTTTTAAATCAAAAATAAGAACAACTTTTTAATATTAAAATTAACAAACATCAAACATATTTTTCTTCAATTATGAAATTCTATAACATTCCTAATCTATAATAATCAGAATTCTGCACAAGAGAGAGATTTTAATCGAAAGTGCCATTCACCTCTAATTGACTGATAAAGTTTATAACAAAAAATGAAATTTTATCAAGACTAATTTTAGTCTCAAGATTTTAAATTATAACTCTCCTTCTTCTCATCTCTCAAAAGGGTTTAACTACTGTTGCTCTTCGAAATTTGACATTTAAGTTTATGAAAATTTTTTGTCATTTAGCCGGGTTTTGTCGAACAAATTTTATGATCGTAAATGCTTTTCACAACATCCACACAAATTTTTACCAGCTATAAATAAAAAAATTACTTGCTTTTTTCATCCTTAAGTCTTACCTTTCAAACACACATCAAGAACACAAACTGGAGGTAGTAAAAATGGGAGATAGACCAAAATTTGCAGTTATAGGTGCAGGTCATGGAGGACTTGCAATGGCAGGCCATTTAGGTATAATGGGTTTTGATGTTAAACTCTATAATCGAACAGAAGAAAGACTGTGGGGAATTAAACAAACAGGTGGAGTCCAAATTGAAAGTGATTTTGGTCTCAAAGGTTTTGGTAAGGTTGAACTCGCCACAACCGATATGGCTGAAGCTATCGAAGGAGTTGATATTATCATGGTCGTTGTACCAGCAACGGCTCATAAATTTATTGCGGAACAAATGGCTGATTATCTCATAGATGGACAGATAATCATTCTTAATCCAGGAAGAACATTTGGTGCTCTTGAGTTCAAACAAACTTTAAATTCAAAAAATTGCAAAGCCGATGTAATTATTGCCGAAGCCCAAACTTTTATCTACGCATCTCGTGCAATGGGTCCAGCTCAGGCAAAAATTTTCAGAATCAAAAACTCAATTCCTGTAGCCTCTATTAGAGCACATCTAATTCCTGAAGTATTGAAAAAATTGAGAATAGCTTACCCGCAATTTGTCCCAGGTGATAATATTTTCAAAACAAGTTTTGATAATATTGGAGCGGTTTTTCATCCCACTATTTGCGTTCTGAATGCTGGATGGATTGAAGACGACTCAGACTTTCAATTCTATTCACAAGGTGTTACACCATCCGTTGCAAAAGTTCTTCAAGCTGTTGATGAAGAAAGAGTAAAAGTTGCCGAGGCTCTTGGAATCCGTGCAATAACAGCGAGGGAATGGCTTTATCTTGCCTATAGTGCTGCTGGTGAAAATCTATACGATGCGATGAGAGCTAATCCTGGATATCGTGGTATCCTTGCTCCAAATAGATTGAATACAAGGTATCTCACAGAGGATGTCCCAACAAGTCTGGTTCCAATTGCTTCTGTTGGAAAAAAATTTGGTATTGAAACCCCAACCATAGATTCAATTATAAAATTAGCATGTATTCTGAATCAAACTGATTACTGGTCTATTGGAAGAACAGTTGAGAATTTAAATATTTCAGAATTAACATTACGAGAACTTCGTTTACTTGCAATAGGAGAAAAATGATGAAAGCTAAAAAATTTATTCTTGGGTGTGCAGTTGGAAATTGTGTCCACATCGGTGGGTTAAACCACTTCCTACAATTAGCAGAACTTGAAGGATTTAAGACCATATCCTTAGGTCCTGCTATACCATTAGAGAGACTAATTAAGGAAATTGAAAAACACAATCCCGATATCGTAGCAATTAGTTATAGACTAACTCCCGAAGTAGCTGACAATATTTTTCAAAATCTGGAGAATGAAATTAACAAAAATGAGTCCCTAAAAAATAGAAAATTTATTTTTGGTGGAACTCCATCTGTTGGCAATGTTGCAAGGAAATATAAGTTCTTCGAAAGAGTTTTTGATGGTACTGAAACCGTAGAAGAAGTTACATCTTTTCTTAAAGGTGAATCTCTACAAAAAGGTGAATCAATTTATCCCTCAACTCTTGTAGAAAGAATTAAACAAAAATATCCATATCCCATAATCAGACATCATTTTGGTAGACCCGATTTGCAGGAAACGATTGAAGGAGTACGCAAAATAGCCGAGGCCAGAATTCTTGATGTTATATCACTCGGTACAGATCAAAATGCACAGGAATTTTTCTTCACACCAGAATTAATGAAACCTGAGTTAGATGGAGCTGGTGGGGTACCAGTTCGAAGACCTGAAGATCTGGAAGCGATATACGAAGCATCACGGTGTGGTAACTATCCACTTATGCGTTGTTATAGCGGAACAAATAATTTAATCGAATGGGCAGAAATGAGTGTCAAAACCATCAACAACGCATGGGCTGCAATACCACTCACATGGTACAGTGTAATGGACGGAAGATCTAAAAGACCACTTGAAATCTCCATTGCAGAAAATCAAAAAGCAATGAAATGGTATGCCGAACATGGAATACCTGTAGAAGTGAATGAATCACATCAATGGAGTTTGAGAGATGCTCACGACTCACTTGCTGTGACGATGGCATTTCTTGCTGCATATAATGCAAAGAAAATGGGTGTGAGATACTATGTCTCTCAATACATGTTTAATACTCCACCAGGAACTTCTCCACAAATGGATATCGCAAAGATGATGGCAAAAAATGAATTGATTGAAGAATTAAGAAGTGACAATTTTGATGTTTTTAGAGAAGTACGAGCTGGAATTGCCCACTTTTCACCTGATCCAGATATAGCAAAAGGGCAGCTGGCTGCTTCTGCTTTCATCAGTCTTGCATTAAAACCACATATACTTCATGTTGTTGCTTATTGCGAAGGTGATCATGCTGTATATCCTGAGGAACTAATTGAAAGTTGTAAAATTGTTCATGGCGTAATTCATAATTCACTAAAAGGTTATCCCGATGTAACATCTGATAAAATAATTAACGATAGAAAAGAACAACTGAAAAACGAAGCACGTGATTTACTTGATGGACTTAATAAATTCGGTAAAGAGATGAGTGATGATCCTTGGTCTGATCCAATTGTATTGGCAAAAGCTATTAAAATTGGAATACTCGATACTCCTCATTTTATTGGCAATCCTCACTTATGTGGTAAAATAAAAACTAACCTGATTGATGGTGCATGGTATGCAATCGATAATGAAGGAAAAATATTGACCGAGAACGATAGACTTGAAAAGATTTTTTCAGAATTAAAATTAAAATGATGTACAAACACCAAGAAATAAGAAAGGAAAATTAAATGGCAGGTATAGTTGGAATAAACAAACCAGATTCAATTAAATTAGTAGAAAAGATGCTCTATAAAATTTCTTACCGCGGGAATTCATTCAAAAAAATATTTACAACACAGAATTGCACTTTCGGAATTGTGGCAAATAGTTTACAATCCATTTCTCATGAATTAACAACACTGGAATCAGTTAGAGACTATTTTGGAGATGAACATCTTGCACAAGCAAAGGAATTTAATGATACGCTTGAACTAAAAAGAGACTTGGCCGGAGTTGCTCCTCTCTATTATGGTTTTACAGGTGATAATAAACTTTGTTTTGCCAGTGAAATCAAGAGTTTACTTGAGGTAACAAAAGATATTAATGAGTTAATGCCTGGAAATATTTTCAGAGATGGTCAATCGATAAAATATGATGATATTAAAAAACCTGAAACTTATTTCGATTCTAAACCAGAAAAAATTGCATCTGATTTATATCAATTTTTAAATGAAAATGTTAAGAAAAGAATCTATAATGATGAAGTTGGTTGCTGGTTATCAGGAGGAATTGATTCGAGTGTTTTTTCGGCGTTGGTTAAAGAACATGTTAAAAAGTTACATACATTTTCTGCAGGTTTAAGAGACTCAAAGGATTTAGAATATTCAAGGATTATGTCAAAGCATCTGAATTCTATTCATCATGAAGTAGTGGTTACGCTTGATGAGATGATCGCCGTTTTACCCCAGGTTATTTATCATCTTGAATCTTTTGATGCATATTTAGTCAGGTCGAGTATCATGAATTATTTAGTTTCCAGGGAAGCATCAAATCATGTTGAACATATCTTTTCAGGTGAAGGCGGTGATGAATTATTCGGAGGATATGATTACTTAAAAAATCTATCCATAAACAATTTAGAAGATGAATTGATTGATATCACAAAAAGACTACACAATACAGCTCTACAAAGAGTAGATAGGTGTGCTTCTGCCTTTGGAACAGTTGCGAGTGTTGTTTTTACTTCTCCTCAAATCATTGACTTTGCTCTCAAAATTCCAGTAGAATACAAAATTTATAATGGAATAGAAAAATGGATTTTGAGACTATCAATGAAAGATAAGTTACCAGAGCAAATTTTCAAAAGAACAAAAGCTAAATTTTGGGAAGGTTCTGGAGTCGAAGAATTACTCTCAGAGTATGCTGAAGAAAGGATCAGTGATCTGGAGTTTAATAAAGAGAAAAAACTAAAAAATGGATGGGTGCTCAATTCAAAAGAAGAATTATTGTATTATAGAATCTTCAAAGAACATTTCGGAGAATTTGAGAATCTTGATTGGATGGGAAGAACTAAATCCACCCCAAATTAAATGCTACTGAATACGGAGGTTATATATAAAAAATTGAATTTTGGCGTTTCTTTTATCTTCAACCAGTCATTTTAATTGAGTTTTATTTATCAATGATAATAAAGTTTGATCAATTCTTCAGTGAATGAATCAAACAAGTAGTTTTCCCATATCCATGATTACGATGTCATCTATAAGAACAGTCGGTTTCTTAATCAAACCATCTATATGAATAGGGACATCAATTACTCCACCCATTGATAGATTATTTCCGAAAGCAATGTGAACTGTTCCCAAAACTTTTTCGTCTTCAAGAATATGTCCGATAATTTTTGCTTTGTAATTTGTTCCTATTCCAAATTCTGCAATAGCTCTTGCATTTGTTCCGACTTTTTCGAGCATTTTTTGTAAATGTTTAGCTTCTGTCTTGCCGGAAAATTTTATTGCATACCCATCTTTAACTGTCACAGTAACTGGATTTTTCAAAATCCCTATTCCAGCGATTGAACCATCAAATACAATTGTTCCATTCGTACTTCCTTCAACGGGTGCTAAATAAACTTCACCTGATGGAAGATTTCCACTATCTCCCCTATTTTTCAAAACACCTGTACTTGGAATTATCCTTCTACCATCAATGTTCATTTTCACATTAGTTCCGTTTTTTGAAATGACATGGATTTCTTTCCCATTCTCCAGTGCATTCTTTACTCTTTCAGTCAGTTCCACAACCTTTTTTGCATTTGCTGAAAGACATCTAACCATTGTGGAACGAGTTATTCCAGGCATAGTAGCAACTCGAGCACCTGCTTTAACAGCCTCTCGTCTTGCATTAGTATGAGTCAATGATTTAAATGTAGGACATACAACCACATCAAACATTTTCATTAATTCGGCAATTTGTGCTGGAGGTTCCTGTCCATTCACTTCACGGGATTTCATCTCAACATAAATTGCTTCACGACATAATTTTTTCCCGGCTTCATAAAGAGCCAGACCAATTTCTTTCTCCACTTCATCTGTAATTATTAATAAATTTTCCTCCTTCTGGAGTCCTAAATAATCTTTCAATGCCACTACGGAACTTTTAAATAATTCTTTTTTCATGATTAGTCTCACTTTTTTTTATTAAATCAATTTTCTTTCCTCTTTTCTCAAAAGGTAGGAGAATAACAATCCTGAAAAACCAAGAATGGAGAAAATCCACATTCCCGGTATATATCCAGCAGGATTTGTTGCACTTGCACCGAAGAAATCATTTGATAATCCAATTAAAATATTGAACAAAAACAAACCGATGTTTTGAATCATTGTCATTAAACCATAAGCTGTTCCAAGTTTAGATGAATCAACAACCAATGCTACATAGGGCCACATTACAGCAGGTATAAGCGAAAAGGCAATTCCCATCATTGACATTGGAATAATTAAATAGGCTGGAATTGATGTGTGTATATCAAAAAAATCCAGATTAATTTCAAGATTTCCTACAATTCCAAGAGGAGTTGCTAAATCAACTTTGTAAGCCATTATAAGATAAACTGGAATTATTAAGAAAGAACCAAACATCATGAGTAGTGATTTCTTCTTCACCCTATCAGCAAGTAAACCAAATAATGGAGTGAATATCATTGCAGATAAAGTCAAAATGCTTGAGAGATTTCCACCAACTTCTCTTGATGTACCATGCACTTCCTGAAAGAATTTTATTGCAAAAGTTTGAAATGGAAACATCGCCGAATAGAATGTCACACATAATGCCGTGATAAACCAGAAAGCTTTTCCAAAACTAAAAACTTCTTTGATTATAACTTTATCTTGATTTCCTTCGGGTGGTAATTCATAATTTTTTGAGCTCCATAAATCAACAAAAAAATAAATCGAAATGAAAAACAATGCGGATAGTCCAGCATAAAAAGCAAGCCAGAGTGGATTTTGCCAATAATCATAAAATGATTTTGCCCACATGGGAGAGTTTAATGCCATAAACGAGCCTAATCTTGCCAGAGTCAAATTCAATCCAAAAGCAAATGAAAGTTCTTTACCTTTGAACCACCTTGCAATTATCGTCGTGATTGCAACTATCATAGATTCAGCACCAAGTCCGAATAACAATCTACCCGATGCCATTATAACAATATCACCTTTTAATGCAGTAAGAAGAGAACCAAGCATAACTAAAATTGTAAAAATGAAAACAGCTTTTCGTGTTCCTATTCTATCAATAATGATTCCACCAATCAAAACCATTATTATGTTCGGAAAACTATAAATCGCATTAAGAAGTCCAATGTTTGCATCGGAAAAACCAAGTTGTGTTTTTAATAAATCAGCCAGAGGACTTATGCTATCGTAAATGTAATAATTCCCAAACATAGATAGACTTATAAAAAGCCAAACTATCCATCTCAAGTATGCCGGTGGTTCTCTTCTTATCTTCTCCAATTTTATCTCCTTTTAATTTTTTAGTGGAATATTTTTCAATACTTCAATTAATAAATCGTAGAATTTCTGAACTGTGCTGATTTGTACTCTTTCATCTGGTGAATGTGCTCCCATTATCGTCGGACCAAATGAAATCATATCCATTTCAGGATATTTCTCTTTGATAATTCCACATTCAAGACCGGCATGAATAGCTTTAACTTCAGGCTCTTTCCCATACTTGTTTTTGTAAACTTCTTTCATAACTCTTAGAATTTCAGAATTAACATCTGGCTTCCAACCAGGATAACCCTCACCATGTTTCACTTCAGCTCCAGCGAGTAAGAAAACACATCTATTCATAATGACGACATCTTCCTTTTCTGTATCGACAGAACTTCTTTGACTGGTTCCTACAACTATTTCATCACCAAAAGTAATTGTTGCAAGATTTGTTGAAGTTTCCACTAAATCCGGTAAATCAGCGCTCATCTTAATTACGCCATGTGGTAAAGCGTATAATGCGTTGAGTAAATTCATTTGTGTTTTCTTATCAATCACAAACGCAGGTTGAGTTGCTTTTTCAATTTCAACTTTCAAATCGGGTTCAACAGTAGCATTTTCGCTTTTGACTACAGAGTTATAATAATTCACATATTCTTCCAGATCTTTTTCTTTACCGTTAGTAAATACAATCTCGGCAAAAGCTTCACGAGGGATTGCATTGCGTTTACTCCCCCCTTCTATTTTAGAAAGTCTGATACCAAATTGATTTTGTAAATTCCACAACAACCTTGCAAGAATTTTTATAGCATTACCACGACCAAGATGAATATCCAATCCGGAATGACCACCTTTTAAACCAGTTACTTTAACTTTATATGCAATAGAATCTGCAGGCACTTCTTCTTTACTGAAATTAAATTTTCCTTCCGTATCTTTTCCACCAGAGCATCCAATATAGAAAGAACCATCTTCTTCTGAATCAAGATTAAGTAATATATCAGCTTTAACAAAACCTGGTTTCAGATTTGATGCACCCGTTAGTCCAGTTTCCTCATCAAGAGTAAATAAAAATTCTAAAGGTCCATGTTGAATATCTTTCGATTCCATAACAGCAAGTGCTGCAGCAACTCCAATACCGTTATCGGCTCCGAGTGTTGTCCCTCTTGCTTTTACCCAATCTCCATCGATGTATGGTTGAATAGGATCATTATCGAAATCATGTTGAACATCGCTATTCTTTTCACATACCATGTCAAGATGTCCTTGCAGACAAACTGTTTTTCGATTTTCAAAACCTGGTGTTGCTGATTTTCTTACAAGGATATTTCCAAATGAATCTTGCTCATATTCCAGTCCGAGTTCTTTTATCACATTCAGTACATACTGCACAATTTTTGTTTCTTTTTTTGATGGTCTGGGATAATTACAGATATTTTCAAAATGTTTCCATACAAGTTCAGGTTTTAATGATGCTAATTTACCCATTATCATTCTCCTTGTTTTTAAAAGTTATGAATTCATGCATTTTGAGCAATGTAAAAAATTTGCCGAGTCTTTCTTCAATGGGTTGAATTTTTTCACCAAATCTTTCTTCAAGCATGATAGCAATTTCACCGACAGTTTTCACTCCATCAATCTCAAGCCAGACAGCTGAACCAATTTCATCCAATTTAATTTTGAAGAAAGGATATTTGAGTCGAGGCATTAAATGCTCAACTAAAAACTTATTCTTAAACTTAGGAACCAAAATTGTAACAAGGTTAGAGTCATTGATTTCAAAATCAAATCTTCTCTCAGGAATTAGTTCATAAAGATTTGCGGGCTTTATCACTCTTTGCTTTGATTTAAATAAATTCTGAAGCATCACATTATTTCTTTCAATTAATTTTATTCACCAGTCTGAAAAATTTAAGAGAGATTGTAATAAAAATAAGATGTCACTCTCAATAAAATAAGAGTGACATCTCAAAAAAATAAATTCATCTTTTACATCATTGCACTTGGTGGTGCAGGTTCATCAGGTTTACCAGCATTTTTCACTGGAATCTGAATTAGCAACCAGGCAATGAATAAAAACACGAGCAAACTAACCACAAATGTTGGTTGCTCAAAAATCTTGAATAACGAAACTTCAAAGAATGCGAATGCAGCAAATACCAGACCAATTAATGCTTCACCAGCAATTAAACCTGCAGCTAATAGTACACCTGTATTTTCGACTCTTGCTCTTTGTGCCTCGTTAAATTTCTTTGCGTCATTTACTTTCTCAACTATTCCTTTTATTAATCCACCGATGAAAATTGCAAAAGTCGTTTCGAGTGGTAAATACATTCCCACAGAAACGAGCATTGGACTTCTAACCTGCATAAGAATGAATCCAAATCCCATTAACATACCAACAATTATAAGTGGCCATGCCATTTCACCTTTCACAATTCCCTGTGAAAGTAACGCCATTAAACTTGCCTGTGGAGCCGGTAAATTCTTTCCACCAAAACCTGTTCCTCCAGTATTGATATCACCTTGATGTAATATCAATAACGGAATAAACATTACCGCAGCAGCAAGACCTACACCAATGATATCTCCAACTTGCATTTTCCATGGTGTTCCACCAAGGATATGTCCAACTTTCAAATCCTGAAGCATTTCACCAGCAACTGCAGCAGCAACACAGACAACTGCTGCAACACCCAGAACTGCAGCAACTCCTGTTGTACCTTTCATTCCCAATGCAACCATCAGTAATGCTGCAACAAGTAAAGTTGAAAGAGTCAATCCACTAATTGGATTATTACTTGAACCAATAATACCAACGAGATACCCTGACACAGCTGCAAAGAAAAATCCTGCAATAATCATTACAATTGTAGCTACTAAGGCTGCAACGACATCTTGAGCGAAGTAGTTGTAAATGAAGAATGTTGCAATAGCTGATAGTAAAATACCAATCATCACCCATTTAAAGTTAATATCCTGTTCTGTTCTTAATTCAACATGTTCTCCAGTTGCAGCTTTTTTTACATCGCTGATTGATCTTTTAATTCCAATAAACAAACTTTTTCTCATTCTGTATAATGTATAACCAGCACCAACGAGCATTCCTCCAATTGCTATTGGACGAACAATATATCTCCATACATTAGTTGCAAGTCCCATCCATGTTGCTTCATCAGGCTCAGGATTCGATGCTAATAAAGTTGGTGCAAGAAAGTAAGTAATGATTGGTACGAATAATCCCCATGCCAACAATCCACCACTAAAATTGAGTGATGCTAATTTTGGTCCAATGATATAACCTACACCAATGTATGCTGGACTTACACCTGGTGAACTCAGTAGAATTCCACCCTGAGCAGTAACATCACCTGAGCTTCTCAATCCGATTGTAGTTTTTGAGAAATGAACAAATTTTTCCCAACTCTTCGCAAAGAAATTCAATTGACCCAGCGCTTGAATTAAAGCACCAATTCCCATAGCACCGAATAAGAATTTCGCACCGGTACCTCCAGTTCTCCCAGCTTTATGAATTTCTCCTGCTGCTACTGATTCGGGGAAAGGTAACTCCGCATCTTCAACCATAACTCTCCTCAATAATGCAACGAACATAATTCCGAGAACACCACCGACAAACATTATGATAGCAGATTCAACAAAATATTGCATGGTGAATTCAGGCCAGATTCCTGCAATAAAGAAAGCCGGAATAGTGAAAATTGCTCCTGCAGCTACAGATTCACCAATTGAACCAACTGTTCTTGCAAAATTTTCTTCAAGAATAGAGCCCTTCATTGCACGCAATAAAGCCATACCAATTACTGCAGCTGGATATGTTGCCGCAATTGTCATCCCAGCTTTGAGACCCAAGTATGCATTGGCTGCACCAAGCACTACACACATTATCAATCCGATTATAAGAGCTCGAACGGTAAATTCTGGAAGAATTTTATCTGGAGGGACAAAAGGTACATACTTTTTACTTTCCGTCATATTGACTCCTTTAAATTTGTTAGTGATGGGATTGATTTAATATTGAGTTCTTTTATTTTGCTCTCTCCTGATGGTTTATTCAGCATAAAAAATTTTTTCAAATATATATATGAATTTAACTTCCTTCAAGTTTTTCGATACTAAGTGGTCTTCGATTTTCGTTAAATTGTGATAGCATTATAAGGCGATTCTAATTCTAAAAATTTTTACTTTTGCTCTGTTCAATCAACCAGGCAAAATAACTTATTAGAGGAACTTATCAACTTCAGAGACAATCTTTTAATAATCATACAATCTTCGTTAATGAATTTCCTTCAACATCTCTTTAATATCACTTACCTGGATATGAGATAATGCAAAATCATACTTGACTGGATCATCTGGATCAAATTTTTTTAAGTTGTTCGTAATCTCAACAGCCATGTTCCACGAAGGACTCTTTCGTGTTGTTAATTTCAAATGTTTAGATAACTGAAAAATGTGGGTATCCAACGGAATAATTAATTGTGATGTTTTGATTTCATCTCTCCATAATCCTAAGTCGACATTATCTTTTCGTACCATCCATCTGAGAAATAAATTGATTCTTTTGCAGGTTGAATTGCTCTCAGGTGAAGGATAAAGGAATTTCAATTTTCTGTTTGAGGTATCAGAAAACCTTGCATGAATTTCTCTGATTCTTCTTGAGAAAGAAATAATAGAATACTTCAGATTTTCATCTTCTGAATTATATCCCATCAGAAAAAATTTTTTTAGATTTTCATGATTTTGAATGATGAATCTCAATGTTTTTATTAGTCCAATAAATTCAGGATGAAAAAGAAAACGATGATACAGATTTTGATGACTTTCAAGATATGTGATAAACTTCTTATCGAGAATCTTCTCCACAGGTGAGGGAAGAAGAAGTTCGAAAATTTTCTTCAAAAAATTATTGATTTGAGTTATGCTGCCAAAAGCATATTGAGCAGAAATAAATGCGAGTAATTCTTGTTCCCCTTTGTCCTGCTGATGGATTAAATTCCAGATTGGGTCTTGCGCAGAATTAATCCTGTTAAATTTTTGATAAAGAGATTCAAAAAATTCAAGAGACAGATTTTTTCTAAACACCCTTGACCAATCTCACCATCTCTCTTACAGCATTTTCTAGACCAACAAAAACAGCTCGTGAAATAATTGCATGACCAATGCTCACTTCATCAATTTCTTTAATTTCCCGAAATGGAATAATATTCAGGTAGTTCAGACCATGTCCTGCATTTACACCCAGATTTAAACTCTTACCTAACTTTGCAACTTCTCGAATTTTTTCAAGCTCTTCTTTTGCTTCTTCTTCGCTTATTGTGTTTGCATAAAAACCAGTATGAATTTCAATTAAATCACTACCTGCTTCAGCAGCAGCTTCAATTTGCTCTACGATGGGATCAACAAACAAACTCACTTCAATATTATGAGCATGTAATTCTTTAATGACATCTTTAACTCGTTCAAAATTTTTTACAACATCCAGACCTCCTTCCGTGGTTAATTCCTGCCGACGCTCAGGTACAAGAGTTGCAAGATCCGGTTTTACTTTACATGCAATCGATACGATTTGTGGATCCATAGACATTTCGAGATCAAGTTTTGTTTTCACCAGATCCCTCAATAAGTATACATCCCTATCGTTAATGTGTCTTCTATCTTCCCTGAGATGACAAACAATTCCATCAGCACCTGCGAGTTCACATATCATTGCAGCTGTAATAGGATCCGGTTCCAACTCTCCTCTTGCCTGTCTTAGTGTTGCAACATGATCAATATTGACGCAAAGTCTCATATTAATTCTCCAAAATTTTTGTCAAAATTATTGAATGATTCTAATTATTGGAAATTAATTTTCAAGAATCACAAAATCTAATGATTAAAAAGACACCGACTACACCATTACACAAAAAGCAACAAAGTACCTACACTATCCTTCCTATCGGAAAAAGTGTATCGAGGATTTCTTGTCAACGATTCAAAAATCCCAACTATCAATTGATTTAATAATCAAAACAAAACACCATTTTTATCTCCCACTCAGATTGACTATTAAGTTGATTTCTCATGTTTTCGATATTTTATTCATCACTTTTTTAATTCACTGATAATATTCGAAATTAAAAAGATTAATTAATTCTAAATTTTGACTGAATTTAACTTTAAGACTAATACTTCCTACTTAGACTTAGAAATTCGATGATTCATATTTCCTGAAAGTTATCTTCTGCGTAATTATTGAATCAAAATTGTTAAGTAGAGACAATAGGTATGATTCTTAAGGAAGAACATTAATTTTTAACCAGTTTGATAACAATTCCCATTACGAATTCTTTTTTTAAATTTTCTTACCCATTTTTAGCTGAATTTGAGCTGAATCTTTCTTCATTTGAGCTGAATTTCCCTTCATTTGAGCTGAATTTCTCCTCATTTGAGCTGAATTTCTCCTCATTTGAGCTGAATTTCCCTTCATTTGAGCTGAATTTCCCTTCATTTGAGCTGAATTTGAGGACTTTGTGAGGACTTTGTAAGCACTTTGTAAAGAGAATTTTACCTCTTTTATACCCAACAAATCAGAATGTCAAAGAACACTCTCTATATATAAAATGTCTTGAAACGGTAAAAATTTGCCATTATGATTTTATTATGTTTGAAATAAATTATCTCACGGAAACTTAAAAATCACGAAGAATGGACCATTTGTAAGGATAGGTGGAGATTTTTTGTTAGACTTGAAGAATCCACTGCAAGACACAATTTACAAACTGCGTAACCCTTATCACAACCAAAACCTGGATTCCAGAACTTTTCTATTCATTCAATTTTTGTTGTTTTCATTTGTTTAATTTTTGTTGAATTTTCTCCCTCCGTAACTCACCGTGTTTTATTTGGTTAGTTTTTTCTTCACCACTGAGGGCACAGAGATACAGAGAGTTTATTTTTTTGTTATCTCAATCAATCCAAAGTATTCAAGCATTGAATTAATCTCTTTTTCACCTTGTGACATTTTATACCTTTTCTTTAACGCCGGATGTGTTTCTATAATTTTCATTAAAAATATTTGAAGTTTTTCTGAATCTTGAAATGTAACCAGGTAAAATGGTAGTATTATGTTAAAAAAAATTTCAACCTTTCTTTCCTCTCCTATTCCATCAAACGACATTATTTGCTTAACAATCTTTTTCGATTCACTTTGATTTATATCATTTTTCAATAATCCTTCAATTCGTTTTTTAAAAAACATAAACAATCCACTTTCAACGGTATCTGCTAATAAATACGATACTTGTTCAATTCTTCTTTCAGGAAAATTTGCAGGGCGTGTGGCTTTATATGTCCATACATCTTTTGTCATTCTTAATGAAAAGTCAAAATAATCAGGAATTAAATTTTTTTCATCGCTTAAACCTGCACGATATAACATTGCTTGTTCAATAATTTCTCTTCTGGAAAGTTGTTTAATTTCTGAATAAGGTAGCAGAGTTGCTAATTCTAAAAACGGAATTTTATTGTTTTTGTAGCCGAGAGAAAGCATTATTTCTCTATAAAGTGCTTCGTCGGGATTAGCAATCTTGAGTAAATTGCTCATCCTCTGTTTTTTATTTTCTAATCTCTGTAAACCAAGTTGTTTTAAATCTTTCATATTTTCCTCTGTGTTCCTCTGTGCTCTCTGTGGTGGGTTATTCTCTCACCACAGAGGACACGGAGTGGCACGGAGTTACACACTCCTTGCTTTATCCAATCTTGCTTTTACAAGCTCTGCCACTGCCCAGTAAACTTCCTTGCGTTCCTCTTCGGTTAAGCCAAGGGCGTCAAAGACTATGTCATCAAGTGCTTTTCTATCAGGAAGTGGATTTGGCTCCTGCTCACGAATGGGTTTAGCTGGGTCAAAGCCAAGTTCGGTGAAGATGGAGTGGATTTCTCTGTTAAAGAATTTCAAGTATAAATTCTCATCTAATTTTATGTCAGTTAATATTACAATTTGTTTTAAATGATCTGAGTTTATAGAAATTGCTCCCTGCCCCCAAGTTGAATATAACAACACCTCATTTTGTAACATTGACAATGTAGAATTTAAAAACACCCCTAAAGATATTTTCATTCCTTTATGTCTTAATATTATTTTGTAGAATTTTTGTCCCAAGACACTACCAAAATTTACTAAGACAAAATATCTACTACCAAACATACGTGGATATAATAAATCAGCAATTTGTCTTGAATTTCCATCACTTTTGACTCCAAATTTTTTTACGCCTGGCGACTTTTGATCTAAATAAATTTGCTTTGCGTCCGCTGGGCTTGCAATAAAATCTGCCTTTGGAAAATTATTTCCAACATTGAAACCATGAATGTAACCTTCTATTTTCGCAACTTTTATTAAATGGATAAGTTTATCTTTCCCTTTCTCCAGTATCTTGAAGTAAATCTCAGGTGCTCTTAGGTATTTTCCGCCCCACTTGTTGCCGACATAAGTCAGGTTTTCTAAAGATGAATCTAATTTCAATTCACTATCTTCTGGATA
>FWWL01000638.1_pt1 | contig 93770 bp, 73 predicted proteins | sample 2228331 | NCBI WGS metagenome assembly FWWL01 (sample SAMEA103939775, study PRJEB20133) | metagenome | reverse complement strand
CGCCCGCCCACCCCCGCCTCCCGCCTGTCGTACGATGGGGTCTTTGACAGGCGCTCGACCGATTGACAAACGGGTTGGTACCGAGCCTCCTTCGGCGCATCGCGGCTCAAAGATGCCAGGTACTCCATGAATCTCGGGAAGGCCTCGTCTTGGAAGAGCCAGCGATTCCAGTACTCGGCGTTCAGGTCCACCTGGCGCGCGGTGTGGCCGTGGGCCTTGAGCCAGGCCAACAACCGAGGCAATGCGATCTCGGGCATGGGGTAGCACTCGAGCGAAGGGGGGAACAGGAGCAGGGCATCGGTGCGCTCGGGCATCAACCCTCCGCCTTGGCGAGTGCGAACGCCTCCAGCAAGTGCTCGCGGACCCGTTCCTCCTCCGGACCTTTGGCCTCCCAATCCTTGACCTCGCGCCAAGTCGCCCGGCGAAAGTTGAAGCGCCTCAAGATGCACTCCAGGTCCGATACGCGCAGATCCTTGTGGGCCAAAGGAAAAAGAAACGAGTCGAGGTCTTCCAGCGGGCGACCTCTCCACAGATGTTCATATTTGCTATAATCTTCTGTACCAGGAATCGGGGTATAGGCGAGGAGGACCGTCTTGACGCCGGTCCGCCACAACGCCACGAGGTCGGTCGCAATGGAGGCTAGTGTCTGGCCCGGCTGCCCGACAAGGAGCACCCCCTCGAGCGAATCGTCCGGGAAACCCGCTTCCCGCAAGGCTCGGACAGCCTGCTCGAAGTCCGGGTATCCCGACGGACGCCGGACCTCTCGGACCCGGTCTGGGTCGGTCGTCTCGACCGTCAGGCTGACGCGCATGAATCCGGCCCGCCGCATCTTGCTAGCGAGCCGGGGCGTCACCAAAGAAGGCTGGAGTCCCTCCGGGGCGTAGAGCATGACCGCCAGGCCCCGGCTCGCGATGCCATCGAGGATGGGCTCGAGGTGCTCGTGCGGGCGGACCAAGAGGTTCGACTCCCAAAAGTGGATGTTCCGGACCCCGCACCGTGCGAGCGCTTCGATCTCGCGCAACACCTCTTTCGCGTCTCTCGCGCGATACTTCCGACCCTCCAAAAGCCGGACCGCACAGTAGCCGCAACGATACGGACACCCGAACGAGCCTTTCAGTGCGACCGAGTCCCGGCCTTCGCGCACGAGGATCTTGGGGTCCACCTCTCGCGCCTCCACGGGCTCGAAAACGCCCCTGTGGACCTCGTGCGCCCCCGCAGCCCGGGCGTGCTCCGGGCATAGGGTCGGGTAAACGCCTCCCAGGACGACCCGGGCCCCGGGGAAGACCTCACGACAGAGGGCCACGGCCTCGTGGGTGGTCGGCCACGTCCAGGTAAAGGTCGAGGAGATGAAGACCTCGTCTGGGGGCGGCTCGCACCTCTTGAGCCGGGCGACCAGGTCGTCCTTGGACAACCCCATGCGATAGACGGCCCGGACTTGGGGCTCGGCGCCATCCGCCCCGCACTGGGCCCATCGGACCACATTCTCTAGGCGGAGGATGCGGGCGACCTCCTGCTCGGCAAACCGTTCGTCATAGACGTTGAGTGCATCGAGCCATATGACATGCGTGCCCTTGGAGCGCAGCCACGAAGAGAAGCGCAGGAGCGCCGATGGACAAGAGGTCGCGTAGTGGAGAGTCCAGATGCGCAAGGGCATCTCGAGGGTGTGGATGGGAGGAAACAAAAGGAGCGCGCGCTCTCGTCGGGTCCCACCCCTCTCCGTGCGGCTGGCATGCCCGTCGGCGCGGGCCGTTCCTGCCCCAAGGTGCGCGTCCAGGAGGGCCGACCCAAGCGCGTCCAGACCGCGCGGTCCGTCCCGCACGAAGACGAGCCTCATGGGCGGTGGGCGTTGCGGGCCACTCCCGCGCCCCCGCCCGCAGGGGGGTGGAAGCCCGGATGGTTGCCAGTAGATGCGGTGCGCGCCCAGGCGGGCGAGCGTCTCGACCTCCGAGAGGCGCGACCTGGGGCTCGCCGATGCGTACAAGACCACCCGGGTGAGGATGCCCTCGCTCGACAGGTTGTGTAGGCCTGCGAGCGCCCGAACAAAACTCCCTTCGCGGCCCGTGACCCGGTCGTGCTCCTCGGAGGCGTACCCGAACAAGGGGATGATGGCTTCGGTGAGTCCTGCCTCGTGAGTGGCTTTGGCCACGCGCCTGCGAGCCATGGGCCGACCGCTCGTGTGACACGCAACCCACCGGAAGCGACGCCGCACTTGTCGGACACTCTCCAAAAAGTCTGGGCTGTTGAGAGGCTCCCCACCCACGAACGTCACCTGCCCGCCTTCCGCGTTCAGTCCATCCAGGGTCGAGCCACCCTCATCTCCAGTCCGCTCGCAAAAACTGCAGCCGAGGTCACAAGAGGATGCCGGAAGGGACACGACTGCCTGGGGCAGCCAGGCCAGGGCCAACCGCGCATCCAGGCGCTCGGCCAGGGCCTTCGCGAACTCGGGACGCTCCATCGGGCACACGCCTTCCTGGGCCTCTGGCTGGAACCACTGGGCGTGGCTTGCGCGGTCCAAGATGACATCGAGCGGTTCCTCCCGAACGGAGCCCAAGTAGATGGGCATGAAGTTGCAGGGTTGGACCTCCCCGTAGGCGCCCACATAGATGGTTCCCGAGGACACCGCGTGGCACCTGCGGAACTCCCCGTCCTCTTCCTCGGCGAACTGCACGAAGTCGTGGTCCACCAGGGCTAGGGCCTTGCGGGTCTCGTCTTCGGTCAACAAGGCCCCGGGGCACCGCAGCCACTCCCCGGAACACATGGGCTTGAGGAGCCGCACACCGTGAATCCCGCGACCACGCGCCAGCGCGATGACCCCGGCGAGTTCCCCGTTGTCCAGGATGTCTCGAAAGACCGTGGTCGAATAGACGACGCGCAACCCCGCCTCCTGGCAGGCTTGGGTCGCACGGGTCACTGCCTCGAATGCCCCAGGGGTTCCCTGGTGGCGGTCGTGCGTCTCCGCAGTGGCCCCGGAGAGGCTCAAGTTCACGAGGTCCACCCCGATCGAGGCCAGGCGCCTGGCGGCCTCCCGGGTCAAGAGGAGCCCGTTCGAATCCACGGTCACCTGCTCGGCTCTGGGCCGGGCGTACTGGAGGATCTCGAAAAGGTCTTGGCGGAGCAATGCCTCGCCACCGAAGAAGTTGACCTCGCGGACCCCGAGGAGCCACGCCTCGTCCAGGACCCGCCGGACCTCCTCGGTCGTCAGCTCGTTGGCTCGCTTGGCCTCGTACAGGGAGGCGCTGCAGTGGATGCACCGGCACTGGCAACGGTACGTCAGCGCGAAGATCAACCGCGAGATGGCGCTCGTCATCGCGTCGCCTCGGTCTGGCGCCAGATTATTGAAGGCGTGCAGGGAATGCAAGGAACGCCTTCGTTTCGTCGCTCCATTGCGCCTTGCGACTGTTGAACGCCCGCCGGATTCTTGGCATGATTGGACACGAGGGCGTCGCGAGGCAGGCGAATGCGACCCATTGTCTTCACCGGCTTCCTGGTCCTTGTGGTCATGCTGGGCACTCCTGGGTGCGGTTCGTGCAGGAAGAAAACTGGGCAGGCCCCTCCGGAGGAACCCCCCGCATCCGCGCAGGCGCCTGGGCCGGGGCCGACCGAGTCTCCCTCGCCCATCCCAGCCGAGCCCCAACCCGCTTCGCCCACGCCTATGGCTGCACCCAACAGAAAGGCCAGGCTCGTCGAGCAGGTCCTGAAGATGCCGGCGTCGTTTTGGAATCTTTCTGTGCGAGAGCACGTGACCCTTCGCGCTCGCACGAAACGGTTGCTGCAAGCCCCAGAGGAGGTGCAAAACCCCATCGAGTTCCCCCCTACGAACCTCGCCGTCTTGGACCTGGAGGATGCCGGACCTCGTGGTGAGTTCTTCGATAAGGTTGTCGAGCGGCTCTACGAACACATCTTTGAACAGAAAGTCTTCACTGCAGCGGCCCCGGTCGTGGTCTTCTGGGAGCCATTTGGCAAGCCCTCGAAGCCCCGATGGTCGGTTGCGGTTCCGGTCACCGAGGGCGCCAAGGTGAGTCCCCCGCTCCGCCTGCACCGGCTCCCCGCCTCCCGCGTCCACCTGGAGCGGCTCGCCGTGAAGGACGCCCAGAAAGTCGTCGCCCCTGTTGTTGACAAGGCGAGATCCGTTTACGAGATGTCGCTTGTGGGGATTGCGGCCACGCGCAAGAAAGTGTCGCTCGCGGTCGCTCCCGAGATCGTCTTCATCCGCCTGCCGGACATCCAAGTGGGTCCCACGGGTCCGGAAAGCATCTTCGAGATCTTGTTCGTCGAAAAGATTTCAGAGGCTCAAAAGGCGAGCGAATCCGCTGCCCCTTTGGCGCCGCAGGCCGAGCAAGCCCCTCGTACACCACCAGCGCCTCCACCGGAAGACCCGCTAGGCACTTCCAGCCCTTGAGGCAGCAAAGCTCTATCGCGAACGCGGCAAGGGTGACTCGGGCCCCGAGGCCCTCGACGAGGATTGCGGCCCCTTCTGGTCGCTGGGACCCCTTCGAACCGAATGCGACTTTGCTCTTGTCCCCAATGGAAAGGTGCCCAGTTTCGCGCGTGTCATCCTATAATCCGCGGCATGAGCCGCGGGATCATCCTGGCTCTCGGGGTCGTCATCGTCGCATCCAGCTCGCCCACAGGGGCGAGGGAAAGCGGTCCGTCCCATCGCGACCCTGCGCCGCCCGAGTGCGCCGTGGCCCCGGCCCCGTCCCAAGAGGCCATGGCCCCATACGGCCGACGCGGTCTCTACGCCAGGGGAGTCCGCCAGTTCGCCCGGGGGCGCCCCTCGGAGGCTGCGCGCGACCTCGCCCGAGCCTGGCAGCGGGTGCGCGCGGACTTGGGCAAGGTGTTTCAGTCGTCCTCCTGTGAGCCGGAGCGCATCCGGGCGGTGCTCGCCAAGACTTTGTTCCACGCCCCCCCGCTCGCCGTGCCGGGCGACGACCGCTTCCTACCGCCCCCAGCCATCCGGGACGCCCTCGCCCATGCCCTCTGCGTGCAGGGCAGGACCCGCGAGGCCGCAGAGGTCCTCATCGAGGCCGCCTGGGCCGGAGACGAGGAGGCGCGAACTACCGCTGCCGCACTGTTTGCGGCCTCCGGCAGCCCCGACATCTGCCTTTCTCTACTACCGGAGAATCCCCTCGCCCCTGTGCAGGCACTGGCACGCGCCTACTGCCTCGCGGTCGCAGGCCGGATTGGCGACGCCGCGTCCCTCGCGTCCGGGGCCTCGCGCGCCAGAGGCCCTCGCGCCGAGGCCCTGCGCGCCCTTTTGAGGGCCGCTGGCCTGGCCCTGCCGTCTGGCGTGCCCACGCCGGAGGACCCATGAGGCCCTATCACGCCACCCCGGAGCAAGTCGCCCGCTTCCGCCGCGAACGGGACGCGTTCCGCCTGCGCTATCGCTGCACCGACTGCGTCCATTCCCGTGTGCGTGTCATGCCCGGCTCGCACCCCGCCACCTTCTGCTCCCTCGGCTATCCCAACGACGCCCTAATGGCCGCGGAGGGCTTTCTCGAGGGCTCGGGGCGGTTTGTATTTTGCAAATATTTTGAACTAGATTAGACCGGAGGTCCCCGATGCCCATCCCCAAGCGTGTCCTTATCCCCGGAGCCGGCGGTCCCGGTGCTGTCAACCTGACCCGTGGGCTCCTCCAGGCCCCGGAGCCCATCTTCACGCTCGGGTGCGACGCAAGCCCCTACTATATCCACCTTGCCCTCACGCACGAGCGCGCCCGGGTCCCGCACGCCAGCGACGAGGACGCCTACATCGCCGCCATCCGCGACCTGGTGGAACGCTTCTCCATCAACTTCATCTTCCCGAACTCGAGCCTCGAGATGATGGTGTTGACGCGCCGTCGCGAGGACCTCGGGGCACCCATGTTCGTGCCGTCGCTTCGCACCCAGGAAATCGCCGCGAGCAAGTGGCTCACCTGGCAGTGCTGGCGCGAGGCAGGCATCCCGGTGCCCCAGACCCTCCTCATCGAGTCCCCGCAAGACATCGAGCGCGCCTTCGATGAAATCCCTACGCGCCCGATCTGGTTCCGAGGGGCGGGCATCCCAGGACGCGGCGTCGGCATGGCCGCCCTGCCCTGCCGTTCGCCCATCGAGGCCCTGGGCTGGATCACCTTTCACGACGGCTTCGGGAAGTTCATCGCGTCGGAGTACCTGCCTGGCGAGAACCTGACCTTCCTCGGGCTGTTCCGTGACGGTGAGCTCATCACGAGCCAGGGCAGGCAGCGAGACCTCTACGTCATCCCGCACGTCAGTCCGTCGGGAGTGACAGGGGCGCCCGCGGTCTGCCACACCGTCCATCGCGATGACCTGAACGACCTCGGGCACCGCGCGGTTTTGGCCGTGGACCCTCATTTCAACGGGGTCGCCTTCGTGGACTTCAAGGGGGATGGCCAGGGTCACATCTTGCCGACGGAACTGAACGCGGGGCGCTTCGGCACCACGCATCACTTTTACACCGCTGCGGGCCGAAACATGCCGTACTACCTCTTGCGCCTGGCTTTTGGCGAGCCCTTGCCAGAGGACCTGCCCCGCTACAACGCCCTGCCCGCGGACCTCTACTGGATTCGCACCCTCGATGCGGGGCCGGTTCTGTTGCGCCGCGAGGATCTGGACCTTTAGAGGGGCCTCGCGGACAGGACCCCTATCCGCGTCACCGCAGACCGAGCCTGGAAACGTCACGCCGCGACCGCCGCAACGAACGGGAAACACGCGGCAAGACGACGGCTATTCTTCTTCCTGCGGCGAAGGGGCGGCAGGTCCCGGCGTAGGCGTCTCCGACGGAGCAGTCGGGTCCTCGGATTCTCCGGGGGCCTCGCCGTTCTCTTTTACCTCGAGAACCCGGCGAACCTTTGGACGTCCGATGATCATCGGACTGATCGTTCGGATGACATCGATTCCCTCGCGGACCGCGGGCGGCGGGATTGTGGGACCCGGGCCTACAACCGGTGACTGCATATCGCTCGGTGGGACCTGGGGCGATGGCTCCACGGTCGGGGGCGAGGGAGGGGGCGATGGCGGGCTTTCATGGGAGGAGGCGCTGGGGACCACGCGAGGGGGCTCGCTCGGTGGTGGCGATGGCCGCGCAGGGGTCTTCGTCTCCTTGGGGGGCTCCGCGGCCTCGACTGGCTTTTCCGGCCTCTTGAACTCCCCTCCCCGGATGGATGGCTTCTTCGGGATGCAGGAGGGCGAGCGCACCACCCCACTGCACACGACCCCATAGTACCCGCCGGAGGCCGCGGACCTCCACCTCGGGTCCAGCTCAAGCAGCGTCTTCAGGAATCGGTTGGGCGTGCTCGTACCCCCGCCACCCTTCTCCTCGCGGGTGAAGAACGCCTCGCTCAATGCGAACGCAAGGTCCAGCGCCACCTGCGCGTCTCCGACACCCCTCCCCTGGACGAACCGCAGCATGGACTGTCCCTCTACCACCACCTTCACGTCCGTCCCGTCCACTTCGGCCTTCTCGAAGTGCAGGACCGAGCCCTCCCGGGCGCCCGGCTTGGCCCCGACCTTCCGCGCTTTCTTCAACGTCGGGATGTTGTCCGGCGTGTCTAGGTTCAGGTCGAGCACGACCTCCCCCAGGCGCACATCGGTCAGGGTCGCCTCGCCGTGCGCCTGGCTTCGCAAGGTCGGCTTCAGGGCCACGACGTCCCTGGCTTTTAGGTTCAGGCGCCCAGTACTCGCGGCCCAACCGCCCTTGAGGTCGTACACGAGGTGACCCTTGCCTTCCAAGGTCCCCGCGAACGCCACGCCGAACAACGGAAACGTCTTTGGGATCGGGAAGTCCCGGATGCGCTCGACCTCGACCTCGAGCCGGTCTCCCTTGCGGACGATGCGCACCGGCCCCAAGACCCCGTCCCCCGACCATGCCTGCACACGAAGGGAAAGCCCCCCGAACAGAAGTCGCCACAGCCCGACCCCCACGTCGAGCCGGTCGAGGGACAACGTCTTCCCCGTGCGCACCTCGCGCCCGTCCGGGCTGATCCGCACCTCCGGCGGGAACTCGACCTCGACCCCGCGCAAGGACAAAGAGGACAGCCCCGCAATGGACAAATCCTCCACGTGGACCAGCACCCCGTCCCGCGACATCTTCGCCTCGAGAAAGGACCGCAGGCGATTTACGGGAAAGGTCCACACGAGCGACAGGGCGAAGACCGCGAGTCCAAACGCCGCGTACCCCGCGATGCGAGCGACCTTCTGCACCATCGGTTTCCGGAGGAACGCCGGGACGTTCATCGCCCTCCCCCCTTGTTGCCTTCCTGCGCGCCTCCTGCGGGCGCGGATGCCTCCTGGAACTGATACGTCGCGAGGGTCACCTCGGCGCGCACGTGGGACATCTGGTTGAACTTGCGCGCGACCTCCAGGCGGCTGACAAACAGCAGGTCCTTGCCTCGCGCCACCTCGTCCAAAAACTCGAACAGGTTCTCCCAGGGGACGTCGCGGAACTCCAGCTTCTGCTCGACCAAAGTCAGACCCGGGAAGGCCGGCTTGCCCTTTCCTTTCTTCTTCTTGCCGAGCCCCACGGGCGTCTCGGAGGTCTTGCCTTCGAAGGACACCACATCCGACATGAGCGTCCCGGTCGCACCGGGCACCTCGTCCTTCAACTCCATGCGCTTGAGGATCTCGTTCGCGGCCACCCGGATGGAGGTAGCCTTGTTCTCGCGGACCAGGCGCTCGATTTCGGCCCTCGCCGCAGCGATCTCGAGGTACTTCGGCGCCAGGCGCCTGATCTCGGCCGCGGCCTGGCGCGCCTGCCGGATCTCGTCCTCGATGGACCCGAGGTACGTGCGCGCCGCGAACCAGACCCCACCGCCGACGAACGCAAGCGCAGCCACAATGAGAATCGCGAACAATCGCCGCTCACGCGGCGTCATCCGCCCGACCATCGCCTCGAGGGATTCCGCCAGTCTCATCGCCTCCCTCCCTCGGCCTTGCTTGCCTGGGCCCCCGAGGCCGCCGCGCCCGGCGAGGCCGCCTCCTTCCGGGTCTGCCCGCAGTCCACCTCCATGCGGAGCGAGAAGCGCTGCCAGCCCTGATGTCTGCGGAACTGGATGCGCTCCGTGCTCTCCGTGGTCACCTCGTGGAAGCAGGGGTCTGCCTTCAGTTTCTCGACCAATCCATCCAGGGTCTCGATGGTGTCCGCCTCCCCGCGCACGCTCATGGCCCGAGGCTCGATGCGGACCGTCTCGATCTCGACCGCAGCGGTCTCCTCCGGGCCGAGCCGCCCCCCACCCCGGGGTTTGCGGGGAACCCCCTCCGAGGCCTCTTCCTCCGAGCCCTCTTGCTCCTCGCCCCCACCGCTGACCGAGGCCCCCATCGCGCGCACGGCCCCGATGAGCCGCCCTAGCACATCCACCGCGGTCCAGCGAGGAAAGACCTGGATGTCCTCCTCGCTCGCGGCCCTCAAGGTCTTCAGGACGGCTGCGTGGTCGTCTTGCGCCTCGCCGAGGACCTGGGCCGAGAGCACCCGGACCTCTGCGAGGACCGCCTCTCGCTCTGCGTGCAGTCCCATCACCCTCCCCGCAAACCGCGCCGCCCCGAGCACCGCGAATACGACCAGGGCCACCGCAAACAGCCGAAACCGCTCTCGGAACAGACCATACGCCCCCTCTTTCTGGAACTCGCCGGTCAGGAGATTCAGGCTCCCGGGGCCTGAAGCAGAGGCTGCCCCGAGGGCCAGGGCCACCACGCGGGCCGCCTCGGGCGCCAGTCCGGGGCAGCCTTCCCCCCCGGGCAGCGCGAGGTTTGCCGGGTCCAGGACCTCGCAGGGGACCCCGAGCACCTCCTGAAACGGCTTGACCAGGGCATGCGCGGAACGGCCCGTCACGAGCACGGCCCCGACGGACAGGCCCGCCTCCGACGCCCCGGCTGCGGTCACCAGGACCTCGCGCATCAGGGCCGGAGAGACCTCGGCTTCCTCCCGGTACGGTGCGTCGCTGTCGGACCGGTGGGGCGAGACGATGTGCGGGGTGGGTAGCCGGGGAGGGCGTGGCGATGCGATGACCGGCTCCCCGAGCGCTACCACCCGCACCATCTCGACGCGGGTCCCCCGGGCCACCACGAGCTCCACCTGGTCCTCGCCGGTCCGGATCAACATGACCGGGGCGCCGTCATCCCGGGGGGGCACGTAGGGGAGCAATGCGGCCAGGCACACCCCATCCACCCCCACGTGGGCCGGCTCCACCCCGTGCGAGCGGACCTCCGCGAGCCACTCCCGGAATGCCGCCTTGGGGACCGCGACCGCCACGACATCGGTCTTGCCCGCCTCGGTCCCCGTGCGTTCGAAGGCGCAATGGACTTCGTCCGGCTGCACGGGGACCTGTCCGAGCATCTGATACGGCAAGGTGGCCGCGATGCGGCTTGCGTCCTTGAATGGGAACGAAAGCCTGCGGACAAAGGCCTGGACCCCTGGATACACCACCGCGACCGAGTCGGTCGGTGCGAGCGGTTCTCCAAGCGCCCGCTCCAACAGGTCCGGGATGCGATAGTCAGATGCGGGTCGGGACGCCTGACCCCCCGCCTCCTCGGCGTGGAGCGTCACGGTGGCCTCGTCCTCCGAGGCCTCAACCCTATCAGAGAGGCGTGGCGTAGCCCACCGCGGCTCGTCCACACGCGCCTCGATCGGCACCTCCACCACCGACCGTATCTCGAAGCGCCGGAGCCGGGTCTCGACCACCGCGGCCCGGAGCATCCCTCCCTCGACATCGACCCCGATCACCCGGTGTCCCATCGTCTCACTCCACCTGCATCGCCAGCCGCCCGCGCGTGGCGTCGAACCCGGATTCTCTCCAGTAAAGATAGTTCAACGACGAACCATCAATGACGGCCTCGATCTGGTGCCCCGACTCCCCCATCCATCCCCTGGCTGTCACCCGCAGCACCCTCGAGCGCGTGCCCACGATGGCTCGCAGGGTCGTGGGGTTCACCTGGATGGCCTGATTCAACGGCTCCGGCAGGCGGCTGAAAAACGAGATGAAGTCGGTCTCGCTCGCAAACGGCGGCGTGAACAGGGCTCGCTTGATGGTCCTGCACACCTCGAGGAGCCCGAGCGCCATGTCCATCGGAGTCATGGGATGGGCCGACCCACCCGCCCCCACCCCGCACACCATCACGGGGTCCGCATTGAGCAGGTTGTCGCAGACGATGGCCTTGATCAGCGGGAGTTCCGCCTCGTTCACGTTCAGTTTCTCGGTGGGGTACACCGTGAACTGCCTCCCGAAGCGGCAGAACAGGTCGTCCGTCATCCCCTCGACCAGGCGCACCTCCTCGACCGAGTCCATCTTCGCATTGCGCGCCCGGTAGCCGTACTTCGCATAGTCCACGTTCTCGCCCGCGCCCGCGGCCTGCACGAAGTTCCCGTTCGAGTCAATGTCCGAGCGCTCGTCGTCCGGGTCGGTCCAGTCCATGATGTTGAGGATCAACTCGACGGCCTTGCGGTCGTCTCGCGGCCCCGCCTCCTCGTCCACCTGGCCTCGCAACAGTGCGTAGAGTTTGGTGAACATGGCCTTGCGGTCCGCAGCGGTCAGCGAGGCATTCAGGTTGATGCGCGAGTCCTCGGGGGTCACCTCGCACGAGAAGCCTCCCTGCTCGACCCCGATCCCCGGCTGCCCCTTCAGGTTCATCAGTTCGAGCCCCATGAAGTTCAGGGAGGATGTCGAGAAGACCTCCGCGAACTTGCAGGCGTACCGCCAGAGCTCAAAGTTCCCCTTTGCGAGCCCGGGCACCCCCCCGCCAAACGCAGCCACCGCCTGGTCCACGAACTTCTGCGAGGTGATGACCAGCCGGGCGATCTCCATGGCCGAGCGCGCGTGGAAGTAGGCCTGGACCCGGCGCTCCAGGTTCGAGGCTACCTGGATGTCCACGCGGGTGCGGTACGCGAACTCGGTCGAGAAGGCCGCGAGGATGGCGATGCCAGTCAAGACGACCACGAGGGCCACGCCCCTGTCAGGACGACGCGGCGCTTCCTCTCGGGCTCTCGCGTCGCTTCCGGTCTTCGCGGCCACCATCGCGTTCCCGTCAAATAATTAGAAGTTCAATGGTGCCTGCAAGTGAATCCTCGCCTGCGTCTCGTAGGCAAACTCGGTCCCGTCTACGTCCTGAAGCACCAGCCGGAAATAGACCCTCGAGGGGAGCCGGAACTCCTCGAGCATCTGCTCCTGCGCGGCCTTCATCAGTTTCGCCCCCACGGGCGCGACCTGGGGTCCGATCTCCCCGCCAAGGCCGCTCTTCATCGCATCCTCCATCTCAGCCTTCCACTCGTCGCGCCACTCCTCGGCCTTCTCGTCCCAGTACTGCACGCGGAACTCCCGCACCCCGGATACGAGGACCTCGCTCGCCCCTCCGCGCTCGGGCTCCGTGTCCGGAGGCGACTTCTCGCGCCGGATGATCGCGTATCCCTGCCCCTCCGGGTCGCGGGCCAATCGGTACTCGACCACGCCCTGGTCCGACTCGCGCGCCCCGCGCTGGCGGCGCTCGTGCCCCAGGTACGTGAACAACAAAGAGTCCTGCGACCCGACGAAGAGCGTGGTCGCGGCCGGCTCCTTCCGGTCTACGTGATTCGACAGGTACGCCATCGAGACATCGCGGGTCAGGCGGTGCAAGGCGACCTGGGCCGCGTGGTTCAGGTCCTCGATGCGCGAGATCGTCTCGCGCGCGCGGAACGTCAGGCGCATCGCCTGCCACATCAGGGTGGACACGAGCGCAAGGAGGCCCACCGCGACGAGGACCTCCATCAAGGTGAAGCCGCGCGACCACCGCCTCATCGCGCCTTCCCCCCTGCCCCACCCCGAGCGCCGCCCGACGGCGCGGTCGTGGGGACCGGCGTCTGCTCCTGGGCCGCCTCCAGGACCTCGCGCGCCCGCTCCGCCTCTCGCATGGCCTGGACCTCCTCCTCGGGGAGCGACACAATGAACGTCTCGACCTGAAAGACCCTCTGCCCGCGCGGACCGTCTTGCCAGGCCAGACGGACGCTCAGTTTGCGGGTCTGGCGCGCGACCTGCTCGATGATGGTCGGCAGGTACTGCACCAGGGCCGTCATCCCCATCAGAATGCCGCCCAGGTTGATGTTGCACAGGCGGATGAGGTCCTCGCCATCCGGTCCAAACAGGGGCGCGAGGACCGCGAGTTGCGACAGGGCGGGCTGGCCCGCCCCGCCTGGGCTCCCCAGGCCAGCCGACGGGCTGCTCGTGGGGGCCCGCTCGCTGCCGGAGGGGCCCGAGCCGCCCCCCAAGAACTGCTCGATCCCGCCCGACACCAGTTGCTGGACCATGTCGGGCTCCAGTTTCATCTGCGTCAGGTCAAAGCGGCAATCGAAGGTGTCCGCGAAGTCGCGGGGCAGCTCGCAGGGGCGGTCCTCGAGGTCGTTCGCCGGAAACCCCTGGCGCACGTAGTAGGCATGGATGTCGTTGACCACGCCCTCCATCAGGTAGGCCGCGGTGGTCATCCGCGTGATGCGCGCCACCTGGGACATGGCGACCGAGTTCGAGAACGAGATGGCCGAGAGGGCCAGGGCCAAGATCATCAGGGCAATCAAAACCTCGAGGAGGGTGAAACCCCCGCCATGCATCAGCCGGCGTGACCGCGAATCCGGGTTCGCGGTCCCACGAGGACGCGAATCGTGGCGGGGCTTCCGGGTCATCGCCCCTCCATCGCGAGGCGGGGGTCGAGTTCCTCGGCGTGAACCACCCCGATGCCCTTCAGGGGGATGGTCTCGACCGTGTAGGTCGCATCCCCTTTCTTCAAGTAGATCAGGGCCTTCTCTACGTAACCGTCCGGAAAGAAGAAGACCTCTGCCTCTCCCGCCTCCACCGGCTCGTCCTGGTGCGAGGTCATCACGGCCGCGAACGCGATCCCCTCTGGGAGGACCTGTTTCCCCAAAAGATTCTCCTTTGGCCGGATGCGGCGCGGCTCGGTCTCCCCCGCCCCTTCCTCGCCCGCGGCCCTGTCTGGCTCGCGAGGCGTGGCCTCCGGCTCCACCGGCGAGCCGACCCCGAAACGTCGCTCCTCGTCGGATGGCAAGAGGGCTGCCCCACAGGCATCCTGGACCGGCTCCCCCCGAAACGACTGTCCATCAAGGTCCACGACCAGGCGGTAGGGACGGTTGTTCAGCACGGCCAGGTCGTACAGATAGCGGACCGCGGCGGCCACCCGGGCCGCCGAGGTGGTAAGACTCGCCTTCCGGACACTCGCGACCCCGGCCACGACCGCCACGCCGGCCACCAGGACCACTGCGATCACCGCCAGCATCTCGAGCAGGGTGTACCCCACTGCGGCCCGCTCATTCATTGCAGATGTCGTCCTCCGACCCCTCGCGGCGGTCAGGCCCCTTGGAGCACAGGTCGTAGGCGCCTCCCCCGCGGGCCGAGGGGTAGTTGTAGATGAACGGCTGGCCCCACGGGTCTTTCAACTGCTTCTCCTTCAGCGGGGCCCCCGGACCCTCGGCCAGGACCGACAACGAGCTCGGGTAGTCCGAGTCCGCCGCGTAAATATCCAGGGCCTGGGAGATGTTGCGAATCTGGGCCTTGCACGCGTCCACCTTGGCCTTGTTCAGGTAGCCCACGACCCCGACCCCGATCGCGGTCGCCACGATCCCGATGATCGCGATGACGACCATGATTTCGAGAAGCGTCATGCCCCTCGCGGCCTGGACCGCGCCTCTTTTGGCCCACATGAACCGAAAGAAAGCCTTCATGGCACACCTCCGTGCGTGGCTCATTGCCCTGCGATGACCTCGTTCATCTGGAGCATCGGCATCAGGATGGCGAAGACGAGGAACGTCACCATCATGCCCATCCCCACGATCATCACCGGCTCCAGGATGGCCGTGAGCGTCGTCACCCGATTGTCCACCTCCGCGTCGTAAGCCTCGGCGACGTTGCGCAGCATCTCTTCGAGCTGGCCCGTCTGCTCCCCGATGGCGATCATGTGGGTCATCATCGGGGGGAACTGCCCGCTGCGCTGAAGCGGTCCGGCAAGGCTCTGGCCCTCGCGCACTGCGACCTTTGCGTCCTCGATGGCCGCGGCCAGGACCACGTTGTTCACGATGGTCTTCACGATGTCGAGGGCGGTCAGGACCGCGACCCCGGAGGACAAGAGCGTCGAGAGGGTGCGGGCGAACCGGGCCACAGCCACCAGGCGGATGACCGGGCCGAAGATGGGCAGGCGCAGCCTGTACGAGTCGTACCACCTGCGCCCCTTCTCGGTCCGGGTCCACCGCCGGAACCACACCACACCGGCTGCCACCAGAGGGATCAAGATGAACCAGGTGTTCGCAAAGGTATTACTCACGAATATCAGGATCCTGGTCACAAGCGGGAGCTGGGTCCCCATCTCCTCGAACATCTCGGTGACGCGCGGGATCACAAACAGCATCATGATGGACACGATCACCATGGCCACGCAGACCATCAGGACCGGGTAGATCAGGGCCGCGGTCAGTTTGGAGCGCAGGCGCACCGAGGACTCGAGAAAGTCCGCAAGCCGCGCGAGCACGATGTCCAGGGTCCCGGACGCCTCTCCCACCCGGACCATGTTCACGTACAGTTCCGGGAACGCCTCCGGGTGCTCCTTCATGGCGTCCGCGAGCGAGGCCCCCTCGCGCACCTTCTCGCGGACCGTCCCGACAATCACCCGTAGACGCGGGCTCTCCTGCTGGGCGATCAGGGCGGCAAGGGCCTCCGACATCGGCACACCGGCCTTGAGAAGGGTTCCGAACTGCCGCGTAAGAACCGCCACATCGGACTGCTTGACCCGCTCGAACAACCCCTTGAGGTTGACCTCGCGCGCGAGCAGCCCCCCCTGGCTCGGGGCGGCCTTCTTCGCCGTGCCTGCCCGCGCCTCGGAGAAGTGCGTCAGGTAGATGCCGCTCTGGAGCAGCCGCCCCCGCAGTTCCGCCGGGCCGTCTGCCTCGAGGACTCCCGAGGTTGCCTTGCCTTTCGCCGTGAAACCTTTGTATTCGAACAGAGGCATGTTGCCGCACGCTAGTGAGCGAAGTCCTCGATATCCCCCTGGGTCACGCGCATGACCTCCTCGGCGGTCGTGATCCCGCGCCTCACCTTCAGGACCCCGTCTTGTCGGAGGGTCCTCATCCCCATCTGCATGGCCTTCTTCTTGATGACGTTCGATTCCGAGCGCGCCATGACCAGGTCGCGGATCGCGTCGTTCACCAGGAGCATCTCGTAGATGGCCTGCCGCCCCGCGTAGCCGGTGTGGAGACAGGCGGGGCAGCCCGGCCCTGCCCGGTAAAAGAGGTCGCCCGGCTCGACCCGAGCAAGGCCCAAGGTCTGCAACTCTGCCGGCGAGGGCGTGTAGGGCACACGGCACTCGCGGCAGACCACGCGCACTAGGCGCTGGGCGATGGTCGCGAGCACGGAGGACGCGATCAGGAATGGCTCGACGCCCATGTCCGTGAGCCTGGTGAAGGCCGAGGCCGCGTCGTTCGTGTGCAGGGTCGAGAACACGAGGTGCCCGGTCAGCGAGGCCTGGACCGCGATCTCCGCGGTCTCGAGGTCGCGGATCTCCCCGATCAGGATCACGTCCGGGTCCTGACGCAGGATGGCGCGCAGCCCGTTCGCAAAGGTGAAGTCAATCTTCGGGTTGACCTGCATCTGGCCGATGCCCGTGATCTGGTACTCGACTGGGTCCTCAATAGTCAAAATGTTTTTGTCAGGTGTGTTAATCCGCGACAGCGCCGCGTACAGGGTCGTGGTCTTGCCGGAGCCCGTTGGGCCAGTCACCAGGATGATCCCGTGCGGGCGGGTGATCAGGTCCTCCATCACGTCCAGCATCTCGCCAGTCATGCCGAGTTCTGGCAGTTGCAGCAGGGTCGCGCTGCGGTCCAGGATGCGCAGGACCAGACGCTCCCCAAAGGTCGTGGGTACGGTCGAGAGGCGGATATCAATCTCCTTGCCTGCGACGACACGACGGATGCGGCCGTCCTGGGGGAGTCGCTTCTCGGCAATGTTGAGATTGCCCATGATCTTCACGCGGCTCGTGATGGACGCCTGGAATCGCTTGGGGGGCCGTAGCACCTCGCGCAAGATCCCGTCCTTGCGGAAGCGCACGGACAGGTACTTCTCGAACGGCTCGATGTGGATGTCCGAGACCCGCTCCTTCACCGCCTGCGCGAGGATCGAGTTCACGAGGCGGATGATGGGCGCCTCGTCGGTCATGTCCAGAAGGTCCTTTGTGCTTTCTTCGATCTCGCGCGAGAGCCCCTCGAGGTCCTCCTCGTCCGAGAAGACCTCACCCGCCGTGGCCTCCATCCCGGTCATCTTGTCGTAGGCGCGGTTGATCCCCTCGAAGATCGCGTCGCGGGGTGCGAGTACGGGCCTGATCCGGGCCTTGAGCAGCACGCGCAGATCGTCGAGGACCGTGAAGTTCAAGGGGTTCGCGAGCGCCACAACCACGGTGTCCCCCTCGCGCCGCAGGGGGAGGGCGTAGGTCTGCTTGGCATAGGCGATGGGGAGGCCCTTGAGGAGGTCCAGGTCCACTTCGTCCACGGGCAGCGCCTCGACCACCTCGAGCCCCAAGATCGCACCGAGCGCCGCGAGGAGCCGCCTCTCGTCCACAAGTCCCAAGTGCAGCAGGGCATCCACCAGCCCCATCTCGGGCCGGGCCTGCCGTGCCTCCATCGCCTTGCGGATCGCGGCCTCGTCCACCAGGGCATGCTCGACGAGCAGCCTACGCACAAAACCGTCCGAACCCGACGAAAACCCACCCGCCTGAAGCATCGCTCACTCCTCGACCGGGCCGCCCTCGCTCGGATCGACCGGGGCCTCGGGCTGGGGCGCCGCCTCTCCCTCCGCTCCACCCGCCGCTCGAAACGGGTCGTAGTCCAGGTCGTGCGACTCGGGCGGTCCCACGATGTCCACGTCCTCGAAACGGGTCCTCTCGAGCATCTCGCGGTCCTTGCGCACGCGCTCGAGAGTCTTGCGGATGTCCTCCAGAATCCCGGTCTTTTTCCGGTAATCAATCCCGCCCTCGTACTCCCTCTTCTTCGTCGCCATGTATTCCGCGAACTGGCGCATCTCCTCCATCTTTCGGGCGTGGATACGCGCGAGGTCGGACGGGTCCTCGATGATGTAGGGCGTGATCACCATCAGCAGGTTGCGCTTCTCGACCCGCTTCGCGGACTTCCGAAACAGGATGCCCAGGACCGGGATGTCCCCGAGGACCGGGACCTTGTCCACACCCGTCACCTCGATGTCCCGCATCAGGCCTCCGATGACGACTGGCTGCTGGTCGCGCACCACCACGGTGTTCGTCACCTTGCGCTTGCTCGTCGTGGGTCCGAGCGTGGGGTCCAGGGCCTCGACGTCGTCAATGGACTGCTGGATCTTCAGGCGGACGAAGTTGCTCTCGCTGATCTGCGGCGTGATCTTCAGGGTCAGGTCCACGTCAATCCGCTGGACATAGCCACCGAACCCTCCGTATCCCCCGAGGTATCCGAGGGTCCCCAGGGTGCCGAGCGTCCCAAGCCCGGAGGTCGTCGTGGTGGGCGTCTGGCCCAGGGTCCCCCCGTACGAGCCAAGCAGGCTCATCAGGGGGCTGAGGCCGCCAAAGGAGGTCGCCTGGTAGGGGATCTGCTTGCCGACCACGATCTCCGCCTCCTCGTTGTCCATGGTTAGGATGTGCGGCGTGGACAGGACGTTCACGTCCGAGGTGGACTGGATCGCCTGGATCAGAAAGCCGTACGAGGGGATGGCCAGGGCCCCGGAGGTCGTGGCCGAGCCAGTGGTCCCCGTGGACACGTCCACGAGCGGCCCTTGCAACCCGATCGCCAGCCCCCCCTTGCTCAACTGCTGCATGTCGAACGCGGAGATCCCGAGCCCCCCCATTCCGAATAAGAACGGGACATCGTTGCCCCCAATGTTGAAGACCATGCCGCCGCTGCCGGAGATCCCGATCTTGCGGTCCCTGTTGGACGAGATCTCCATGATGACGGCCTCGACGTAGACCTGCTTGCGCCGCACGTCCAGTTGCTGGATCACGCGCTTGATGGCCAGATAATCTTTGAGGGTGCTCTCGATGACCAGCGAGTTTGTGGGCTTGTGGGCCGTCACCTTGACCTCGCCCTCGAACAGGGCCGCAGGACCCGTGGCCGCGCCGGACGCGCCCCCTCCAGCGCCGCCCTTGGCCCCCTTCTTGGCACCGGCCGCGCCCCGCGCCCCGGATGTCAGGGCCGACAAGGTCGCGGCCACGTCCTCCGCAGACGCGTTCTCGAGGTAGTAGATGTGGATCTGCCCCTCGCCCTCGATGGGGACGTCCACGCGCCGCAACAGCCGGTCAATCTTGACGTACGCGGCCGGTGTGGCCACCAGGATCAGCGAGTTCGTGCGCTCATCCGCAATGACCTTGGACACGGTGGCCACGCCCTCCTCCGGCACGGGGCCGCTCGGGGTCTGGGGCGCCTGGCCCGGCTGCGGCGGAGTCGGGCGTCCGGTCTGGGGCCGCGCGCCGGTGCCTGGCCTTGCCGCCTTGTCCCCGAACAGGGCCGTGACCAGGTTCGCCATCTCGGCGGCCGAGGCGTACTGGATGGGCCGGACCCAGATCTTCTCGCGCCCGGTGGGGATGTCGAGTTCCCTCACGAATTCGAGCATCCGCGAGACGTTCGACCCCATGTCGGTGATGATGAGGCTGTTGCCGGGCGCATAACTGGTGACATCCCCTGCGCCCGATTTGAACTTGTTCAGGATGGGCTCGATATCCTTTACGTCAATATTTTCGAGCCTCACAATCCGCGTCACGAGGCGGTCCTCGGCGGGTACGGACTGCTTGGCCCCGTATAGCGGAAGCGGCCTCTGCTTCGCCTTGGCCGTCTCGGTGATCTCCCAGAATCCATCGCGCGGGATGATGGTCAACCCGTTGATGTCCAGCGCGGAGAGGAATGCCTTGTACGCCTCGTACACGGTGACGGGGGTCGTGGACAGGATGGTGATGGTCTTGCCGCCCTTGAGGTTCGCGGCCAAAAGGAAGTTTCGTTGCGTGATGCACGCCATGAACTTGACCACGTCGTAGAGCGGGGCCTCTTCGAAATCCACGCTGATCCGGGCGTTCAGGGGAAGGGGGACGCACCGCACGTCCTTCTCGAAGTTGGTCTTGAAGGTCACCACGTCCTCGACCCCCTCGGGCAGCCCCTTGGACCCACCGTCTGTCGGGGGCGAGACCTGTGTTTGACCGGGCGGAGCCGGAGGGGTCGTCTTGCCCCCCGGCACGCTCGGCGGTGTAACCCCGGAGGGCCGCTTGGGGATCACCGCTGGCGGGCGCCCCGGACCCTGGCTATCGGGCTCCTGCGGGGTCTTCCGCCTGGCGTCGGGCGGCGCTGCGCGGCCGGATGAGGGGGGAGCCGGTGGCCCTGGCGCCTGCCCCGGGGTCTGGCCCAGGGCAGTCGTGTGGGCCACCAGCCCCACCGCGAGGAACATCAGGGCCCCTCGACACCGGCCAAAATCCAGGCGAACGCTCATCCCCTCACCTCACTTCACCTTGTACGTCAACGTCACCTTCTGCCCTCGCCGCTCGATGTCGAGCACGATCGTGGGGCTGTTGCGCAGTTCCTCGAAGAGTTGGATCGCCTTGTTCGGCGTATCAATGTCCTGACCGTTCACGCGCGTCACGAGGTCCCCGGACTCGAGTCCGATGGCCCGGTACAGACTGTCCGGGCGGATGCCCACCAGCCGGAACCCCTGGTACTTCCCGTCCACGTAGTTCGGGATGATCCGGGCCTCCATCCCGAGCTTCGTCAGATCCCTCAGGTTCTCGTCGAGCATCGTCCGGTCAATGTGGTACTCGTATGGCCCGACCTTCTTGACCCCGCGCGAGAAGTCCGTCCCTGGCCCGTGGGGCGGGGTAGGGCCTGGCGTGAACGGGCGCGGAGCCGCCGTCGCGACCTGTGGGCCTGCCGTCTTCTCGGCCCACAGTTTCACGACCTTCTGCTTGTCCCCCAGTTTGAGCAACACGTAGCGGGAGGCAATGGCCACGACCTCGGCCCGGTCCAGGACAAGGCTCCCCACCCGGACCATCTTGGTCTCGCCCTCGACGCGCACCATGGCGAGGGACCACTCGGGCCGGTTGGAGACGAGGATCCCGAGGAGGTCCACCCCGATGTCCGCCAGTTCTGGCTCGTCTCCGCCCTCGCCCTCTGCCTCGGGCTGCACTACGGGTTCCGCATCGAAGGGATTCCGTCCTGACGCAAGGGTCATGAGGGAGTCCGGCGCGGGAGGACGTACGGCCACGGCCGACGGTCTGGCCAGGCCCGGGTCAGCCGTTGGAGGTTGATTTCGAAAGATGGCGGTTGCGGCAAACTCGGTGACGACGCCGGCGAGGAGGTACGACCCGACCGCGATCAGAGCCAGGTTGACGAGATAGAAGTTTCGCCTCAAAAATTCTTGCATCCGACTTCTTCCCAATCCGCCCCGGAGTCATCCGGGCTGGCGCCCGGGCGCCAGCAAGCCCCGAGGGGCGTCCTGCAATGCGCGTACCACCTGGGCCTTTCAGGCGCTTTTTGCGGGCAGCGCGGCGAAAAGCGCCGGCCTCGTCGAGCGTTCCCTTGCTTTCGTGCTGACATTTTGACACGCTGGCACCCAGGCCATTGGCGAAGTGGCAAGGGCGAGCGGAGCGCGCTTCCTGGGCAGTTCGTGAGACGAGACGCCCCTGATCCACCCCTCGCCTGGGCGACCCCTGCCTCAGTCCCCGAACAAGACCGGCAGCACGAAGCGACCCGCGCCGAACAGAAGCAAAAGTCCCACGCCCAGGAAGACAACGGTCGCGACCAGGAGCCAGACCACGCGCCTGCTTCCGCGTGCGTCACTCATGCCACCCCTCCCTGCTCGTGCGGCCCAGACAATCCCGCTCAAAGGCCTCGCCCATGGGACCCCCTCCGGGCATCTTTCGCCACGCGTCCCTCTCGGCCAGGACGCGAGCCACGAGTGGGGCCAGGTCCTGGGCCATCCGATCCACGCCAGCGGGAGTGGGGTGAAAGGGGTGCCTCGAAGTAACCCAGGTCCGCGCGGCCCAGGGCCACGACCTCGCCCGAATCCGCGAGAAGCGCACCCTGAACGTCCTGGACCCTCAAGGTGAGTCGTACGGTCATCTCTTCGACCCGGCCCTCCGTTCCCTGGGGAGGCCGGATTACGACGAGCCCATCCCCGGCGATTGCCAGCACCCACGGGGTTCCGACCGGTGGCCCATCCAAGGGGAGCGGGAGCACGGCGATGGCCCCGCCCACAGCGGGCCAGTCTTGGCGACCCTCGATCACCACACCTCGGTGGTCCGTAATTGTGGCCATGGGCTTGACCGCCCCGACCGCGAGCAGGTCTTCTGGCGACGCGACTCCCATCGCGCCCCGAAACCGCGTCCCGTGCCGCTCGCGGGTGAGGCGAGCCCCAAGACGAAGCGCGACTTGCGCCAGACCAAAAGCGAGTCCGGGCAGGGTCGGGACATGATGCTCGCGCCAGTTGGCCATCAGGAGTCGGAAGAACGGCGACAAGACGCCGCCAGGGTCCTCGAGGGTGTCGAGGTCCTCGGTCAAGGCGTCGAGAAACTGAAAGGGCCGGAGGAGACGCGCGAGCGAGGGCGATAAGAGACGCGCCGCGAAGAAGGTCCACACGGGGTCCATGGCCTGGCTTACCCGATCCAGGGTGGCGCGAGCCTCCCCGGTGACGGGGCGGGTGACGTGCCACACCGCGCCCAGGCTCACCGTCACCCGTCGCGTACGCTCCACCCCGTAGGCGCCGCGCAGACGCCTGAACACCACAGGGTCTGTGGCCCACAAATCCAGGTGGATGTGCCGCGAGGAGGCTGCAAATCGCGCGACGCGGTCCCAGGCGGCCCCTTCCTCTGCGAGGGTCTCGCGCGAGAGCCTGGGGACATGTTCCTCGGGGGGAACCGCCGACAGGTCCAACTGGCCATCGAAGGCCTCATCCAGGGCTTGAAGGTCCTCGTCGGACGGCGGTGTGCACAGGTAGAGGCCCACGCTCCCCTCGAAGCGATGCGGCCCCGAAGCGGCAAGGGCGCGGACCATCTCGGACAGGGCCCTCGGACCAGGCTTGCCCACAATGAGCCGCAGGTGTCGTACTCCGAGTGCTTGGGCCTGCCGCACGCGCTCGACTACCGAGGCTGGCGACCGCACCAAATATCCTTTGCCAAAAACTTCTGCATAAGAGCCATAGCAGGTCGGACACCGAAACGGGCAACCCCGGGCCACCGGGATCGTGCGGCCCTGCGAGAAGGCGGCCGACTGCCAGTCCGTCACCTGGGCGTAGGTCGGAAACCACTCCACGGTCAGGGGGTCGGTGGCATCGAACTCCTGGCGGCTCATGCGGGCGAGGCGGGGCAAAGGGAGGCCCCGCCCGTACACGTTGGGAATCCCCTCTGGCGTCCGGCCCGAGAGGACGGCGTCCACCAAGGCCGCGAAGGCGACCTCCGAGTCCCCGCGGACCACGAAATCAATCGGGTAGAGTTCCAAGAGCGTTTGCGCGTAGTGCCCGGCCGTGATCCCGCCGGCCACGAGGACGGCCTCTGGGTGGACATCGCGGACGTGTCGGACCAGGCGACCAAATCCGGGGAGCCCCACGGACCAGTGCAGGTCCACCGCGACGATTCGGGCGGCCCGTATCTCGTCGTCCTGGACCTCGAAGGCATAGCGCCCGAGCCTGGGGGCCTTGAGCGCGTTCAGGCACGATATGGCCCCGGTCGGGACGACCAGGTCATTCAAATGCCCGCTCGGGTGGATGTAGAGCACCTCGGCGTGCAAACGCGCGGCCACAAACCCTCCAGTAGCCCGCGCTGCCCGTCACCCCGCCTCGAACGGCACGGGCCAGGCCGCGGCGACCTCGGGGTCCACGTCGTGATAATAGCGCGGGAGCCCCGGGCACTGTTTCCGCCACACGCAGCGGCCGCACGCCTCCTCGTGATGCGCGTCCCCCTCGAACTCGAGGCGCACGACCGCGCCCGTACCCGCGTCCACCTGGAGGGTCTCCACGTGGAGACAGGCGGACAGGTGAGGGGCCTCGGGGAGGAGGCACCCCGGCGCGTGGAAGAGCGTCACCTCGACCCCGATGTCCTTGGCCAGGGCCACGGCCTGCCGCACCACGTCCCGCACGCGATGAAGGGGCGGGAAGAGCGAGGGGTTCTCGAACATCCTCCCGCGCCTGCTTGGAAGGCCTAAGTGCACGCGCACCGGACCGCCGGTGCGATTGTGGGCAGCGAGCCAGCGGAGGTGATCATCCAGGGTGTCGAAGTTCGGCGCGAGCAGGATGCGATAGAAGTACGGCACAACGTCGGTCCGGGCGAGCAGGAGCCGGGCGGTCTCCACGTAGGAATCCCCGACATCGGGGCGGCCGGCCAGGACCCCGGCGGGCCCGGGGCGATGGTCGTGCATCGAGAACCTGACGCCGTTCAGCCCCGAGGCGACGAGCCGGTCCAGGTATCCCTCGCGCGCGAGCCTGCGCCCGTTCGTGCACACGGTCACCCACGGGAAGCCATGATCCCGCGCGCGCGCAACCAGGTCCGGCAGGTCGGGGTGCAGGGTCGGCTCGCCCCCGATGAAGTCGAGGGCCGCCTGGCCGCCCCACAAAGCGCCCGGTCCCAGGAAGGTTCGGGCGGCGTGGTCCAGGATCGCCTCCACGGTTTCCCGTCCGCGCAAGTCGGGGTCCTCGCCCCCGCGCACGTTGCAGTACAGGCAGCGGTTGTTGCATTGCATCCCGAGTGGCACGTGCACCATAGGCAAAAGCGGCGGGCCAAAGGGGCCTTGTGCCTTGGTCAGGACCATCGCGTCGTACCGGAGGCCTCCGATGCGCTCCTCGGTCGTGCGCAGGCGGGCCTCGCCGACCCGGACCGGCCGGATCGCCGCCCCACGAGGACCGCCTGGCAGGACCACAGGGCCGGTGTTAGTCAGGCGGTAGGCGAGGTCCAGGCACGGGTGGGTCCCGTCCGACCCCAAAGTCACGGGCTCCCTCAAGTGCGGGAAGGCGAGCGCGACCCGCAGACCCGCGGCGCGCATCTTCCGCACCCCATCCGTTGCCTGGAGAAAGGAGCCCGGAACGCGCGTGTGGGCATCGTGCTCCTCCTCGGTGGTTCCAAACAACTTGACGATTACGAGCCCGACGTCCGCACGGACCAGACGGGACACGACCTCTTCGTACAGGCACAAACGACCGTTGGTGACAAGGGCGGCCACCCGTCCCCCCCGCCCCTGCACGGCCCTCATCCATACGAACAGACGGCGGTCCAGCAAGGGCTCGTACCCGACGATGACCACGTCCCGACCCGCTGGGACGCGGGGTAGCGGCGTCGCGCCCAGGGCCTCCGGGTCTGAAACGCACTCCTCGCACGCGTTGTTGCAGGGACGGACCTTGGCCTCATCCCGAGGCAGGCAAGCCACCACAGGGGTGTGAGCCTCCTCGAGCGTGGGCAGGCGAGGCGGGATGTGGTCTCGGTCCACGGGTGTCATGCTAGCAAACACCTACCGTGGCTTCAAACAGGCAGACGGTCTCCCGGCGTTTGACACGGGCGGCTCGGCCGGCTACCGTGTTTATGATGGGACGGGATGGATCGCATGTCCTCGCGAAGCGCCTGGACTGGATCCGGGGGCTCGGACTGCCAGGTGAGGTCTTCTCGGGCGATTGGACCCGCTGGCTTCAGGAACCGGTGACCATGGAACAGGTCATCGGTTGGTGGCGGGCGCTCCTGCGCGAGCGCGGGGCCGGCGAGGCGCCCGACTTTCTCCAGTTCTACCTGCACGTCCCGTACTGCTCGCACAAGTGCCTCTTCTGCCAGTTCGATTCGCTGCCGTGTCGAGATCCGGCGCTTCTGGAACGCTACGTCTCGGATCTCGAGGCCGAGGCTGCGCGTTTCCAGGCGGCCTTGGGTCGCGTGCACGTGGCATGCGCGTCCGTGGGCGGCGGGACCCCGAGCCTCCTCGACGAGGCCCAGTGGGGGCGGGTCGCGCGCGCCCTGTTCCTCGATCTCATCGTGCTCCCCCCTGGGGCGTTCTTCTCCGTGGAGATGAACCCCGAGAGCACGAGCCGCGGGAAGGTCGAGGCCCTGGCCCGCGTGGGCGCGAACAGGTTCTCGCTGGGGGTCCAGTCCCTGTCGCGGGAGGTCCTGCGCAGGGCGGGCCGGACCGAGGTGGGGGCCGAGCGGGTCGCCCTCGCGGTACGCGCAGTGCGCGACGGGGCGCCCGGGGCATGGCTGAATCTCGACCTTTTGGCCCCTCTGCGAGGCGAGACCGCGGACTCCTTTCGGTGGGGGGCGATGCGGCTTCTGGAAATGGCCCCGGATTCTGTCACGCTCTACCGCTACCAGCCCGTCACAAGGGGTGGACGGGAGGTCCGCGCCGGGACGCTCCCCTTCGACGAGGCCTCTGCAACCCTGGTCACCCTCGCGGCCAGGGCCGGGTTTCCCGAGGTCCTGCGGACGAGGACCGCGTGCATCGTCATGCGCCGTGTCCCGGAATGGGTCCACGCCCGCTACGAGCACCACCCGGATCGCCCTGGCTCCCTGATGGCCTTCGGGCCCTACGGGGAGTCCCACGTCTTCGGGCACGGGCTGTATCGGACGGACTTCGCCCCGGATGGGGGCTGGGCGTATTGTGGGGGGTCGCTGGCCCGAGGGGACGAGGCCCGCTGGGAACTGGCGCGGGCGCTCGCCCGCAACCGCCCCGTGGACCGCGAGGACTTTCGCCGCAGATTCGGTGTAGACCCCGTGGAACTGGCCTCCGAGGTGTTCGCTTACCTGGCCGCGCAGGGATGGGTCGTCATCGCAGAACCGACCGTAACGCCGACCTTGCCCGACCTTGACGAGGCCGCCCTGATCGCGGGGCTTGTCCTCGACGACAAGACGCTCGACCGGCTGGCGGCCCTGGCGCACGCGCAGCGCAGGGCGTGAGCTAGGGATGGAGTTGCGAGGGCCTCTCGTCCTCGCAGTGGGCGAGGCGCCATGCGGGGACATACGAGAGCGCACCAGTCGGGCAAAATGGGACGCAGCGGGGCTCTCCCCCGCAGAGGTCGCACTTCTGGACGCAGTGATACGCCTCGTCCCACAGCATGTTGCCAAAGGGGCAAGCCTGGACGCAGTGGCGGCAGAGGACGCACCGGTCGCGCAGCATGTCAATCGCGCCCGTGACCTCGTTGCGCACGAGGGCCCCCACCGGGCAGGCGGCCACGCACGCGGCCTCGTGGCACTGGAGACAGACCACCGGCACGCCCGCCTCCGGCCCCCGCCGCACGATATGGATGCGCGAACGGGCGGGCCGTGCCTGGGAGCCGTGCGCGAAGGCGCAGGCCAGTTCGCACTTGCCGCACGCGATGCACCGCTCGACCTCGACCACGTAAATGCGCCTCGCCTCGCTCATTGTGACACCTCACTCGCCATCACCGCGGCTTTCCAAGCGACGCGGCCACTTGCGCGGTCCTTCGCTGCTTGCACGAGTCGCACAGCGGCTCGACCGGCATCCCCCGGCTAGCCAGCCACTCTGCCTGGGCCCGCGTGATGTGCGCCCGCCCGCACGAGGGGCACTTGAGCATCTGAAACGTCTTTCCCCAAATGGTTCTTGTAAAACCATCCTCCCGGTACTGGATGTGGCCGGTCGGACAGACCTCCGCGCAGGCAAGACAGCCAATGCAGTCGGGAGGGGGGTTGAGCCGGCCGGTGGCAGGGCCGGCAGGATAGGTCCAACCGACAAATGGCCCGCCTACCTCTCGCAGGACCCCGCGATTCTGGGCCGAGATCGCCGCGGGCCCCACCTTGTCGCAGATGCGGTAGCAAAGACCGCACAAGATGCAGTCATCCGCCTTCTCGCGTTTGCGGTAGGTCGTCTCTTCGATGCCGTACTCGCGGGCCAGGTCCCGGATCAGGGGCGTTTCCGGGCAGCGTGCGAGCAGGAGGTCCAGGACCACCCGCCGGGTCTCCACCACCCGCGGGGTCGCGGTGTGGACCACGAGGCCCTCCTCGACCGGATACAGGCACGCGACCACCAACCGGAACCAGTCCGCGTCCCAGCCGGGCTTCCAGATGTCCACCACGCACAGGCGGCACCCGCCGAAGGGTTCCACCGCATCGTGGTGGCACAGGGTCGGGATGCGCACGCCCGCGAGGCGAGCGGCCTCGAGCACGTAGGCCCCCTCGCGGACCGTGACGCGACGCCCGTCAATCGTCACCGTGGGCATGACTTCTCCTCATCCTGCCGAGCCGGCCTGCTGCGCGTCCCGCTGCCGCGCCCTCGCGTGGTGGCGGACCGCGTCAATCGGGCAGACGTTGAAGCACTCTCCGCAGGCGATGCACCTGGCCTGGTCAATCACGTGTTGCTGTTTCGGCTTGCCGAGGATGGCGTCGGTCGGGCACGCCTTGACGCACAGGTGGCAGCCGTCGCACGCCTCGGCCACGATCTCGTACTCCGTCAATGCCCGGCAGACTCCCGCCGGGCAGGCGCCGTGGAGGTGGGCCTCGTACTCGTCGCGGAAGTGCCGCAGGGTGGACAAAACCGGATTTGGGGCGGACCGCCCGAGGTCGCACAGGCTCCCCCACTTCATCCCCTGGGCCAGCCGCTCGATCCGCTCGATGTCCCCAGCGCGGGCACGGCCCTCGCAAAGACCCTCCAGCAAGTGAAGCATCTGCACGAGCCCCTCGCGGCAGGGGACGCACTTGCCGCACGACTCCTCGGTCAGAAAGTGGATGAAGTAGCGGGCCACGTCCACCATGCAGGTCCGGTCGTCCATCACGATCATCCCACCGGAGCCCATCATGGAGCCGTGCTCGGTCAGTTGTTCGTAGTCCACGGGCAGGTCCAAGAGACCTTCCGGGATAACCCCCCCGGACGGTCCGCCGGTCTGCACGGCCTTGAAGGGACGTCCCCCTCGGATGCCACCGCCGATGTCCTCGATGATCCGGCGCAAAGGCGTGCCCATCGGCAACTCGATGAGCCCGGTGTTCTGCACCTTTCCGACCAGCGAGAAGGCCTTGGCCCCCTTGGACTTTTCCGTCCCCATTGCGGCGAACCACTCGGCCCCGTGCACGAGGATCGCGCCCACGTGCGCCCAGGTCTCGACATTGTTCAGGACCGTGGGCAGGTCGAAGAGGCCGCGCTCTGTCCCGTGGATGTATTTCGCGCGCGGCTCCCCTACCTTGCCCTCGATGGAGCGCATCAGGGCCGAGGACTCGCCGCACACAAAGGCACCGCCCCCGCGCGAGATCCGGATGTCGAAGGACATCCCGGTACCCAGGATGTCCTGTCCCAAGAGTCCCGCCTCGCGCGCTGCCTCAATCGCGGTCTTCAGGCTCTGGACCGCGAGTGGGTACTCGTCACGCACGTAGATGTACCCCTCGCGCGCCCCGACCGCGTAGGCCCCGATGATCATGCCCTCGAGGATCGAGTGCGGGTCGCCCTCCATGATGGCGCGGTCCTTGAAGGCACCGGGGTCCCCCTCGTCGCCGTTACACACGACGAACTTGAGGTCCCCTCGCGCCTTGCGGCACGCGGCCCACTTGCGGCCCGTGTGAAATCCCGCCCCGCCCCGACCGCGCAGCCCGGACCGCGAGATCTCGTCAATGACCTGCTCCGGGGTCATCTCGAACAGGGCCTTCACGGCACCCTCATACACCCCATGCGCGACCGCGTCCTCGAGGTCGCTGGGGTCCACGCGGCCCACATTGCGCATGGAGATACGGGTTTGATGCTTATAGAAAGGGATGTCTCGATAGTATGGAATATGCGCTTTGGTGCGAGGGTCCTTGTAGGTCAGCCTCTCGACGACCTCGCCGCGCAATACGGTGCGGTCCAGGATGTCTGCCACGTTCTGGGGCCTGACGCGCACGTACAATAGACCTTCGGGCTCGATGGCGAGCAGTGGCCCGGCCTCGCACAGCCCGTGGCATCCGGTGCACCTCCCCTCGACCCCATGCTGCCCGTCCAGAAGCCCCCGTTCGCGCAGCCCTTGCTCAACGGCCTGGGCGACCTCGCGTGCCCCATTGGCCAGACAACCAGGCCCCATGCAGACCATCACGCGGCAGCGGACCGCCGCGAGGCGGCGAGTCGCCTGTTCACGAAACTCATTGAAATCTTTGCGGGATGCGAGCCTCACGGGGCCCTCCATCCTTTCCCCAACCCCAAGACCTTGGCCACCTTCGTGGCCTGCACCGCCCCGTGGTAGCGCCCGTCCACGATTACGACGGGTGCCATGGCGCAAGCCCCCACGCAGTTTACGGTCTTGACCGTGAAACGCAGGTCGGGGCTGTTTCCGTTCTCGTCCAGGGCGAGACGCCTGCGCATCTCGTCCAGGATCTGCGGGGCGCCGCGGATGTGGCAGGCCGTGCCTGTACACACATGCACGAGGTGCTCGCCCTGCGGGACAAGCGAAAACGCCTTGTAGAAGGTCGCCACGGAGCAGACGCGGGCCAGCGGCACCCGGAGGGCCTTCGAGACCTCCTCGAGGGCCGGACGCGGTAGGTACCTGTAATGTCGCTGGACATCCTGGAGCACCTGGATCAGGGAAGGCTCCCCTTTGGGGTAGCGCGCCAGGATTTCCTGCACAGGCGCGAGGTCCAGCGACGCGGGTTGCATGCGAATCCCTCCATCAGGTGCGAGCGCCCATGGGGGGCGCGATTGTCCTCTCGCCAGCCACCGCCTCGGCACCGCGCCAAAACGCGGCAAGGTTCCTCTCGGCCAGGCTGGGCTTGGCCGCAAAGGTCTCGCGAACGACCTCCTCGACACGCTCCCACGAGGGGAGACCGGTCAGCGCCACGTAGGCCCCGAGCGCGACCATGTTCGCGCCGCGGGGGTTTCCCACGTCGTTCGCGAGGTCGTTCGCGGGGACATAGACCACGCGCACGTCCTCGCGGCGAGCGGCCCTCGGGATGAGGGACGAGTTCACCAGGATGAGCCCGCCCGGTTTCACCTTGGGCTCGAACCGGTCCATCGAGGGGAGATTCATGGCCACGAGAGAGCGCGGGAACTCCACGACCGGCGAGCCCACGGTCCGGTCCGAGAGGACGACAGTGCAGTTCGCGGTCCCGCCGCGCATCTCGGGGCCGTAGGACGGAAACCACGAGACCTCGAGCCCCTGCCGCATCCCCGCGTAGGCCAGGATGCGGCCCATCAGCATGACCCCCTGCCCGCCGAACCCCGCGATGACGACATCGTGCTGCATCGTGCAAGCCTCCCGAGGGGTCACTCCCCAGCCTCGCCGTTGGCCCGGCCTGGCGCTGCCGCGGCCTTCGGGGACGAAGGCGTTGTGTGGTCGTGGAAGGCCACAAGCGGGGCGGGGGCCCGGTCCGGTCCTTCCGGCGTCTTGAAGATGCCGAGGGGATAGTAGGGGACCATGTGGGCCTCAAGCCAGCGGCAGGCCTCCAGCGGGGTCTGGCCCCAGTTGGTCGGGCAGGTGGACAGAAACTCCACCATCGAGAAGCAGGTGTTCGTCACCTGGTACTCGAACGCGCGACGCAAGACCCCCTTGGCCTCGATGACCCGCGCGGGCGAGTGGACGGAGACGCGCGCCAGGAACGCGGGTGTGCGGAGGACCGAGAGCAACTCGACCATCCGGATCGGGTGGCCGGCCTGGTGCACGTCCCGCCCAAAGGGGCAGGTAGTCGCCACCTGCCCCGGGAGGGTCGTCGGGGCCATCTGACCGCCCGTCATCCCGTAGATCGCGTTGTTGACAAAGACGATGGTCACCTTCTCGCCGCGGTTCGCGCAGTGAATGACCTCGCTCATCCCGATAGAGGCGAGGTCCCCGTCTCCCTGGTACGTGAAGACGATCAGTTCCGGGTGGGCGCGCTTTGCGCCCGTGGCGACCGCCGGGGCGCGCCCGTGCGACGCCTCGTACATGTCAATGTTGAAATAGTTATAGGCAAGGACAGAGCAGCCCACGGGGGCGACGCCTGCGGCCCGCTCTTTGAGATTCAGTTCGTCGAGGACCTCGGCGATCAGCCGGTGGATGATGCCATGGGTACATCCGGGACAGTAGTGGGTCGGGATGCGCGTCAGAGAGCGGGGTCTTCCGAAGACCAGTTCCGTCATGAGGCACCTCTTCCGGTGGCGTGGCGCGGCGCGTGTTCCTGCAAGAGCGCGTGGACCTCCTGTGCCACGGCCTCTGGGCTCGCGAGCATCCCCCCCTGCCGCCCGTAGAAGCGCACCGGGCGCCTCCCCTGCACTGCCATCTGGACGTCCTCGAGCATCTGCCCGGTCGAGAGCTCGACGACCAGGACGGCGCGGGCGCGCTCCGCGGCCTTGCGCACCGCCTCGTACGGGAAGGGAAACAGGGTGATGGGTCGCACGAGCGCCACGCGCACGCCGCTCGCGGCCAGGTCTTCCTGGGCGGTCTTGCAGACTCGGGCCACGGTCCCGTACGCGACGATGAGGACCTCGTACTCCTGGTCGGTCCCGTACTCCGCGTAACGGACCTCGTCGCGCACCATCGCGTCGTACTTCGCCTTGAGTTTGCGATTGTGGCGCTCGAGGGCCTCTGGGTCCAAGAAGAGCGAGTTGATGATCGCGCGCGGACGGTCGCCCTTCCACCCTCGCACGGCCCAGAGGCGCTTGTCCGGAAGGGGCTTGCAGGGCTTGCGGTCTTCCCGGAACTCGACGGGCTCCATCATCTGGCCGATGAGCCCGTCGCCCAAGACCAGCACGGGGTTGCGGTAGAAGTCCGCGAGATCGAAGGCGTCCTGCACGAGGTCCGCGGCCTCCTGGACCGACCACGGGGCGAGGACCAGGCAGCGGTAGTCCCCGTGCCCCCCACCCTTGGTCGCCTGGAGGTAGTCCGCCTGCGCCGGCAGGATCCCTCCGAGCCCGGGACCCGCACGCATGATGTTGACGACCACGCACGGGAGTTCCGACGCCGCGATGTAAGACAGTCCCTCCATCATCAGGGAGATCCCGGGCGACGAGGAGGAGGTGAAAACCCGCTCGCCCGTGCCGGCCGCGCCGTACAGCATGTTCGAGGCCGCGACCTCGCTCTCGGCCTGCACGAAGGTCCCCCCGACCTCGGGCAGGCGGCGCGCCATGTACTCGGGGATTTCGTTCTGCGGGGTGATGGGATAGCCGAAGAAGAGCCGGCAGCCAGCGCGGATGGCTGCCTCCCCGATCGCCTCGCATCCCTTCATCAGTTTCCTGGCCATCGCCCCGCCTTAAACGTACTAGTATGAAAAGTACCGATAAAAAGTTCCATGAACGTGCATCCGGATCGCCACGTCCGGACAGGTAATGCAGCACAGGCGGCACCCGATGCACCGCATCTGGGCCTTGACCTGCGCGTAGAAGTAGCCCTTCGAGTTCATGTCGCGGCCCATGGCCAGCACCCCCTGCGGGCACGCGTGGACGCAGAGTTCGCAGCCCTTGCACCCCTCGGGGTCAATCACGATCTGCGGCATGGCGTTCGCGCCTCCGTTTAGTTCAAGACGAAGAGCGGGCCGCTCGTCCGTGTGGACAGGCCGCTCTCGAAGGGCAGTCTGAGCAACCCTCGCAGTCTCAAGACCGGGCACGAGAACTCTTCCGGATTCATGCAGTCGGCCAGGGCCTCCTCCACCCCGACCGCGACCACTGGGACATCAAGGGCCGCCGCGGCCTGCACCGCGAGGTCGTACCCCTCGCGCACGACCTCGGGCGTTGTCTCGTGCTTGAGGTGCGTGTTCGAGACGAGCCCGGTCAGGCGCAGGCGCGACGCTGCCTGGATGCCGCGGGCCATGGCCACGGCCTGCTCCACTGTCTCCGCAAAGGGCCGGCGGAAGTTCAGGACCAGGAGCAGGTCTGTCTCGCCCTCCGGGAAGGCGTCCGCCAAGGACCCAAGTACTCGGGACCCGGCCTCGTCGCCACCCACATCCGCGACGACCCGCGTTGCGGAGTCCCGCAGAAGGGTCCTGACCTGCGGGAGCAGGACCGGCAGGTCCGCGAAAGCGTTGTCGCCGGTCGGTGCCACGACCTCGACTCCCCGGGCTTCAAGCCACTCGCGCGCGCCCCGGGCCCGGAGGAACGGCTTCACCAAGTCGAGGTCGAGGAGGGCCACCCGTCCGCCCTCCGGTCTTGCGAGCGCGAGGGCCCCGTTTAGCGCGACTTCGGACTTCCCGCTGCCGTACGGCCCAACCAGGACCGCGACCCGCCGTTCGAACATGGTCCCTCACCCCCCTGGGCCGGTTGATTCTAGCCCCGCACGCTTTCAGATCAAGCAAAACAATCAAACCCGCTACGCGAAGGTTGACAGTCGCACCATCGCCCTCCATAATCCCTCTCGCATCTGGCTCTTTGAAACGGAGCCTTCTCTCCCCCGCGCCTGTAGCTCAGTCAGGATAGAGCAGCGGCCTTCTAAGCCGCGGGTCGGGGGTTCGAATCCCTCCAGGCGTACCAAGGGGCGCAAGGGCGTCCGGGCCGTGCGCGGGCCGCTGCTCGGCCGCCCGGATGGGCGGCCCGCTGGAGCGAAGCGCGCCAGCGCAAGCGAAGCGAGGGGATGGGGGAGCGCCGCGGCACGTACGCGGCGCGAGGGGAAGGGCGGGAGCCCTTCCCCCCCATGAGGTGACTCGCAGCGGCCTTCTAAGCCGCGGGTCGGGGGTTCGAATCCCTCCAGGCGTACCAAGGGGCGCAAGGGCGTCCGGGCCGTGCGCGGGCCGCTGCTCGGCCGCCCGGATGGGCGGCCCGCTGGAGCGAAGCGTGCGAGGCGGGAACCCCGGGGGGGAATGCCCGTGATTCGGATGGTGGGTGTAGCTCAGTGGTGAGAGCACCAGGTTGTGGCCCTGGGGGCCGTGGGTTCGACTCCCTCCACCCACCCCATTGACCGCCCGAGGTTCTGGCGGGCGGCCAGACACCCTTTCGAGCGCCCGTGGCTCAATGGATAGAGCATCGGACTTCGGATCCGACGGGTGGGGGTTCGAATCCCTCCGGGCGCGCCAAGGAAATCGAGGCAAGACGCGGGTTTCGGGAATCCGGTGAGGGTCGCTTCGTGCACTCAAATCCACCGAAAAACGCCCCTATTGACCCCTGAATGTGGAACAAATTCTGGAACAGTTGGGCGCGGGGGGAGAATGCGCCTCTTTACCGTTTGTGTGGCGCCGGATTAGCGTGACCAGTGCTAGGTCTTCACGGCTGCATCCGACCGCGCGGCGGACGGCGTCAGGCCTGCCGGCATCGCGCGTGCAGCTCGGACAAAGAGGACTTCAGGGCATCGCGGAGGGCCGAGGTCTCGGACTCGGTCCATTGATCGCGTGGCTTGCGAACGAACGAGGTCATGTCCACGCGGTTGTCGAGCCGGACGGCAGGCAGGTGAAAGACGCGCCCATGGGCCTCGACGCGCACGGTTCCTGGCCGGTCCGAGGTCTCGAGCAGCCAGGCCATGTCGTCACATCCGTAGTCTTCGAGCATCACCGCGAGCGGTACGCCATGGTGCAGGATGGAGCCGGGGTCGTTCGGGTCTGCGCGCTCCTCGTTTTTGCGGCGGGATTCCTCGGGGGTCACCCAGACGTAAAGGATGGAAGCGGCCTCCAAGATTCGGGGGTCCAGCAGGCGAAGCGAGTGCGCGTACCCGAGCGGCGGGGCCAGGGGCATCGAGGCCCCGTCCGGTCCGCCTCGGGCAAACTCGAAGAGGATCGTCTTGCCATCGAGGGTGTCCGGATACTCGGCGAGGCGTTCCGACAACTGGGCGCGGGCCTCGTCTTCGAGGCGACAGACCAGTTCCTCGCGGAGAGAGTGAGGCAGGGGCTCGATCTTGGGTCGAGCCCCAGCCTGTCGTGCCGCACGGTCCAGACGTTCGAGCAAGAGCGCCGCCGCGCGTGGAGGGCTGACGACCCGTCGAGAGATGAGGTCGTCGTAGTCCTCGTTCAGAAGGGCGATGAGAGTGCCCCAATCCCAGGGGTCGCGGAACGGACGGTCCGGGGCCTGGAAATACACCCCTTGATGTCCGAGTTTGGCCAGTTCCTCGTCCACGCGCCGCATCAAATGGACGTACGGGAAGTCGTCCAGTTGCACCGTGGGTCCAAGGTGAAACTCGCGCAAGCATTCGTCCGGAGTGAAGGTCTTCAGGAACTTGCGCACCTCGGACTTGCCCGAGGCCGGCAACGCGAGCAGGAGCAGGACGTCCAGGCGTTCATTCATGGCTCACCTCCAAGTGAAACGGTTATTGCAATTTCCCCGATATAGGGGTGACAGCCCGGGTCGGGCAGGTCTGGGGCATGCACCAGACGGCTCGGCCCCCCGAGGGTGGGACAGGTGGGCGCGTCGCGGATGCGCGGCGCGGCGGGAGGGGTCTGTCGGGTGGCCGGAGGACGGCGGGAGGCTCCGCGGGGGCCGGGGGGCGGAGGCTCGGCGACGTGCGCCCATGAACCCACGCTCTGCCTTCATCTGTCCTCCCGCCCGTTCTCCTCCCCTCCCCTATCCTCTCCCTTTACCTCCCCGAGCCCCAGCCGCCGAGATAGCAATCCCAAGATCTTGTACCCTGCCCACTTCAGCGGTCCACGGTCGCGGTGTAGTGCCCGCTCCCCCGCTGGATGCATCAACTCCCACAGAGCCCGCCGCGCCCCCTCTTCATCGCCAATCAGGTAGCGGCTCCACGCGACATACAAGGACGCCGTGCTGTGCCGGAACCCCATGTCCAGAACACTCTGCAACGCCCCAGCCGTCTGTCGGTACCTCGCTGCGGCGAACCAGATCATGCCCAAATCGTACAGCCCGGACGCTCGTACCTCCGGGTCCGGGTTGCGTGTCCTTTCCAGCGCAGACAGCGCCCTCGACCTGACCTTTTCGCTCCGCAGATACTCCGTTCCCAGGACCCGCTCGTACTCGGCTTGAAACCCCTCCACACCCCCGCGTGTGTCCAACCCCATCCGCGCCCAATACTGCAACACCCTCTCCTCGTTCCCCCGACTCCCAGGCCCGCGCCTCAAGAACACCTCAGCCACATCATCCCGATACACGAGCATCCACCGGTCCCTGTCCCACGTCAGCAGCGGAAACACAGGTGGCGGAAAGAACACCAAATCAAACCGGTATTTCTCCCAGGCTTCCTCCAACGCGTCTTCCCGCTCGTACGGGCGATGCGTGCGCACCAGATCGTCACGCTCTTCCGGGGTAAAGTTCCCACGGCCGTCCGTGAACACCGTACACTGCGGATAATGTCTGTATATCAAATATCCGCCCCACCGCGCAAGGTGGAATATCCGCCCTCTCAGACCCATCCCTGCAACCGCATCCGAAGCCCCCTCCGGGAACTGGCCTGGCTCATGGTCGTAAGCCAAGAGCCTCAACGCCCGGTCCAGCCCTCCCCTTTGCTTCAAGATCGAGTACTCGTAGGATACCCCGGTCAACACGCCACCTGCTGCCACGACTCCGATCTTCCACCCCATCGAGGCCATCGCCTGGCCCACCGCCTTCCGGTACAGGACCACCAAGACAAACGCGGCCACGGCGTCTAGATAAATGAACCTGGCCGACTGGACCGCGAGCAGACCCAAGACCCCGACGAGCCCCCACAAGCCAGCGTCCCTCCGCGTCAGCGCCCCACGCCACCCCAGGAGCGCCAGTTCACGAATCACGAGCCCCGCAACTAGGAACAAGAACAGGTACGGAGCCGTCCCGCAAACTGCATGGTGCGCGGTGAAGGCCCCCGCCAACTCGGGCATGAAGTACGCCGCCGGCGGGTGCCACTCGGGGATCAGGACTGCGCTCTCCTGATACATCGAGAACGCCGTGCACACCCCCTTCAGGAACCCCGGCATCGGGAGCATCGGCACCGTCGTCACCGCCAGACGCTTCAGGTCCGACCGCAAAAACTCCGCTCCGCCCCCCCCCGCCGCTTTCCCGTGCCTCCCCGCCCACCACGCCGCCGCTCGCCCGGCCAGCATCGCCAGCCCGCACAGAGGCAGAAGCAACGCCCCACCGGCATGGAGGTTGGCCCACAGGGCCGCAACCACCCCCAGCCTCGCCAGCCCAGCGCGCCCAGGGCGCGGCTCGAGCAGGTCGGGCAACAACAAGCTCACGAAGAAGAAGTTGAACGCTTCCGGCCTCACCCTCAGGCGGTCCTCCGAGAGGACCAGGGCCACCACCAGCAAAAACCCCGCGACCACCCGCCCTGGGACCTCGCGGCGAAATGTCCGGTACAGCCCCGCAAATGCGGCCAAAAACAGCGCCGCGTGCAGGGCCCGCACGAACACGAAACCCGCCCGCGCCTCAACCTCGTACACCAGGACCTCGTAGAGCCATTGGAACGGTGTCCAAGGCCGCTGTGGGTCCACCGCCGAAAACACGTCCCGGTCGGGGATGGATCGGTGCTCGACGATCCATTCCCCGGCACGAATATGCCAGTAGATGTCAATGTCCCAGTTTGGGCGGAAGGAGTAAACGCCAATTAGCCCGAACAAGACAACCAGGAACGCGGCCTCCGCGACCGCCTTGCCCCACCGGTTCATGCGCCAGTCATCCGGATCGGCTCCTCATTCCGAACAGGGCCGTCCCGACCCGGATCACGGTCGCCCCCTCTTCGATGGCGACCTCGAAGTCGTGGGACATCCCCATCGAAAGCCCGGACAGCATCCCTTCACTCACCCCGAGTTCTCTCGCGACCCGGTCCCGGAGCAACCGCAATTCCCGAAAATGGCTCCTCGACTCCTCTGGGTCCTCGCTGTAAGGGGGCACGCACATGAGTCCCGCCAGCCACAGTCGAGGCTCTTCCAGCACACGCCTGCACAGAGCCAAGGTCTCCGCCGGTGTCACCCCGGACTTCTGGGCCTCCCCCCCCGTGTTCACCTCGACGTATACCGGAAGGACCCTCCCCTCGGGCACCCGCCGACCCAGTTCCCTCACCAAAGATTCCCGGTCCACAGATTGCACGCTCGCGACCAGGCCCACGACCATCTTCACCTTGTTGGTCTGGAGGCCCCCAATGAAGTGCCACCGGGGTCTCAAGCCTTGCTCCTCCAACGCGCGCGCCTTCACCGCCAGTTCCTGGGCGTAGTTCTCCCCGAAATCCCGCAGGCCCGCCTCCCATGCGGCCGCAACGACTTCAGGTCCCCAGGTCTTGGTCACCGCGACCACCTGGACGCCCTTTGGGTCCCTGCCGACCCGCGCACAGGCCGCCGCAACGCGACGCTGCACCTCTTCCCAGTTCTCGCGAATCCTCTGCACCCGCCCCACCCCTTTTCACCCGAACGGCATGATGTCGTGCGCCCCCATTTCCTCCATCATCTCGACTACCTGACAGAGCGGCAGCCCCACCACGTTGGTGTAGGACCCCTGAATCGAGTCCACCAGGTACGCCCCGACCCCCTGGATCGCGTACGCTCCGGCCTTGTCCATGGACTCGCCCACGCTCAGGTACTTCTCGATCTCCCCCCGGCCCATCGGCTTGAATCGCACGACCGTGTGAACCGCCTGGAGCCCTTCCTTGGACTTGCGCATGTCCACCAGGCAGAACCCCGTGGTCACCAGATGCTCGCGCCCCTGCAAGGCCAACAGCATCTCGACGGCCTCGTCGTGGTCTGAAGGTTTGCCCATGATCTTGCCGTCCAGGACGACCACGGTGTCCGCGCCCAGGACCCAGCGAAGCGGCGATTCCCTCCCGAGCCGGCCCCCGAGGTCCACCCGCGCCATCTCCGACTCCGGGTACAGGGTCTGCTGGATGCGCTCCACGACCGCAAGTACCTTGTTCCGGGCCATCCGCTTGACGAACGCCTCGGGGGCCTCCTCTGGCAGAGGCGTCTCGTCCACCTGCGCCGGCATAGGCTTCACGGAGAAGCCCACCATCTCCAAAAGTTCCTTTCGCCTCAAGGACGCGGACGCCAGCACCAGTTGTCCGGGCATCGTGACCTCCACCACGCAAAGCCCTTCCCGCGCCGCGCTGCGCAGCCCGGGCAAGTCGCGATTGTACCGCAAACACCCCCCCGCTCCCTTGCGGTTTTTGCGCACCGGCATCGAAAGGTGGTTGACCGCATTCCACGAGCCGCGCTAAAAGACCGCCCGACCTGGATTGGGCCCTGCGGCCCCACCCATCACGGGAAGGAGGCGACCATGCAGACCCCGACCGCAGTCAATGAGCCCGACATCCGCACGGAACATCTAGTGGAGCCGTACAAGATCAAGATGGTCGAGCCCATCCGGCTCCCATCGCCCGAGCGCCGGCGCGCGGCGATCCGCGAGGCGGGATACAACACCTTCCTCCTCCAGTCCGAGGACGTCTTCATTGACCTCCTCACCGACTCGGGGACCTCCGCGATGTCCGAGAACCAATGGGCCGGCCTCATGCTCGGTGACGAGGCATACGCCGGCAGCAAGAACTTCCGCCACCTTGAGGAAGCCGTGCGCGACGTCCTGGGCTATCATTATGTGGTCCCCACGCACCAGGGTCGCGGGGCGGAGCACCTCATGGCCCGGGTCCTGGTCAAGCCGGGCCAGTACGTCCCCCGGAACATGTACTTCACGACCTCGCGCGCCCACGTCGAACTCGCGGGCGGCACCATGGTGGACGTGATCATTGACGAGGCCCACGACCCCACTTCCCGTCATCCCTTCAAGGGCAATGTGGACATCGCCAAACTCAAACGCCTCGTGGACGAACACGGCCCACACAGCATCGCCTTTGTCAGCGTGGAGCTCACCGTCAACATGGCCGGTGGTCAGCCAGTCTCCCTGAAAAACCTCCGCGAAGTCGCTGACTTCTTGAAGCCCTATGGCATCCCCATCGTGCTGGACGCCACGCGCTCCTCCGAGAACGCCTACTTCATCCGCGAGCGCGAGGAAGGCCAGATCGGGCGCGACATCCAGGCCATCCTACGTGACCTCTGCGCGTGCTCGGTCGCCTGCACTTACTCCGCGAAGAAGGACTGCCTCGTGAACATCGGGGGCTTCATCGCGACCAACGACGAGCGCATCTACGAGGGCTGCCGGAGCCTGGTGGTGGTGTACGAGGGGCTCCACACGTACGGCGGCATGGCGGGGCGCGACATGGAGGCCGTGGCCCGGGGACTCCGCGAGGGCACGGACCCCGACTACCTGCGTGCCCGCATCTCGCAGGTCCGCTATCTCGGCCAGCGACTACTGAGAGCCGGCGTCCCCATCGTCGAGCCTATAGGGGGCCACGCAGTCTTTCTCGACGCCCTGCGCTTCCTGCCCCACATCCCGCGCGAGCATTTCCCGGCCCAGGCCCTGGCCGCGGCAATCTACGAGGTCTCCGGCGTGCGGGCCATGGAGCGCGGCGCTGTCTCCAAGGGCCGGGACAAGGTGACGGGCGAGAACATCTTCCCCAAACTCGAACTCGTTCGCCTGACCATCCCCCGCCGCGTCTATACCCAGTCCCACATGGACTTCGTCGCCGACGCCGTGATCCGGTGCTACGAGAATCGTGATAAGATTCGTGGCTTGCGGATGGTGTACGAACCACCGACACTCCGGTTCTTTCAGGCACGGTTCGAGCCCGTCTGACGCGCGTCTTGCGGACTCTAAAGTTCCAGGCGGGCCGACCCGATAACCGTGAGGGGACCCTGCAACCGGAGGTCAGGGGGTATCTGGATGGGGAACGAGGTCACGCAGGACGACCGGGCGACGCGGGTCACGAGCGTCCGCTCCCTCCTCCAGGGGGTCTCGGGGGGGACCGAGTGCCTCGTGGTGATCTACGGCGCGAACATCGGGCGCAAGTACGAGATGTTCGAGGACACGGTCACCATCGGACGCGACCCCGAGAACACCATCGTTCTGTCCTCGGACTCGGTTTCTCGAAGGCACGCGCGCATTGAGCGCTTTCACGATCAGCGATTCATCACGGACCTCAACAGCACGAACGGGACCTACGTGAATGACCAGCCCGTCCGCCCGCGAGCCCGTCTCGAGAGCGGGGTCCTCATCAAGATTGGCGACACCATCTTCAAGTACCTGATGGGCGACCACGTCGAGGCCGCCTACTTCGAGGAGATCTACCGGATGACCGTGACGGACGGGCTAACCCAGGTTGCGAACAAGCGGGCGCTCGATGACTTCCTCGACAAGGAGGTCGCCCGCGCGCGGCGGTACGGGCGCAACCTCTCGGTCATGATGCTCGACCTCGACCACTTCAAGCAGATCAACGACCGCTATGGCCACCTGACCGGAGACGTGGTGCTCAAGGAGGTTGCAGCGACCATCAAGCCCCGCATCCGGCGCGAGGAACTGTTTGCCCGCTACGGGGGCGAGGAGTTCGTGATCGTCCTGCCCGAGACGGACATCACGGGGGCACTGGAGTTCGCCGAGACCCTGCGCAAGATGGTCGCCGAGAAGCGCATCCCCTTCGAGGGCCAGGACATCCGCGTGACGGTGAGCATCGGCGTGGCCCAGTTCGACCCAACTGTCCATGCAGGGCCGGAGGACCTCATTAAGGCGGCGGACAAGAACCTCTACGTGGCCAAGAATCGGGGAAGGAACTGCGTGCATGGTTGAAGGGACTCCACCCTCGGGGTCGCCAGTCGCGGAGCGCCGCGTCGGGGGCTTCTTCGACGCCCTGCGCGCGCGCCGTGAGGCCCAAGAGCAGGCATCGAGGCCGCTCCACAAGGGAGACCCGGTCGTTGCGGCGCGACTCAAGGAGATCGAGGGCTACATTGACGTGTTCTTGAAGTCCCTGGCACCGCACAGGCCGGCCTTCCGACTGCTCGAACACCCCGTGGACGCCAAGACCCCCACGAGGGTGGAGCTGGTCTTCAACGACGCGGTCCAGTTCTACGAGGCCCTCGCCTTGAGTTTCAGCAAGGGGGGAATCTTCATCAAGACCGAGTCCCTTCTTCCCATCGATTCTCTGCTGACGATCGAGGTCCACATCAAGGCCGAGAACGTCAAGTTCACGGTCTCCGCCAAAGTGATCTGGGTCAACCCCCGCGAGTCGCAAGGGCGACCCGTAGGCATGGGCGTAAAGTTCTACAAACTCTCGTCGATCCAGCGACAGATCCTCGATGATTTCATGGCCGGCGACCTTCCCCCAGAGTCGCTCGTCCATCTATCGGAGTGATCAGAACCTCGCGCGCGCGAGGATCGTGAAGCCCAGTTTGTGCGGGCTTTGGAACTCCCTGCGCTCGCCGGTCTCGTCAATCGCGAGTCGGGTCAGGTTCTGGTCGTGCACGTACTGGAGCGTAGCCATCAGGCTCATGAAGTCCGAGAGGTCCCACTGAAGCCCGACCCGCATTTGATACACCCACGAGTGCCAGTCCGAGGGGTCCACGTCAAAGCCAGATGGTAACCGGTCGCGCCGCGTCTGGTCGCGGATCACCTGAACCGCGAGGACCTTGCCGGCATCGTCGAGGGTGGCGAAGGAGGCTGGCAACTGCACGCCGGCCGTGAAAAAAGGCATCAGATGGACCCGCTCGAAGTAGTAGTCCACCGTCCCCGCAAAGAACAACTCGGGCGTCGTGCGGACATTCTTGTCCGGCATCGCCACGAACGGGGTCAGGCTCGGGACGTTTTGGAGGATGAACTCCAGGTTCCGGACGAGCCCGACCACCTGCCCCCTCAAGAACCCGTATTTCACCTTGCCTTGTAGCGCAGCGGCCCATGCCGGCTGCATCTTGGTGGTCCCGAACAGCGTCATGTCCGACAGCCGCTGCCACAGGTACGACCCCTCGACCGAGACGCTCGCCGAGAACCGCCCCGCCTCGTACCTGTCCCGCCACCATTCCACCACGTTCACGTTGGGGTCGTTGCGGTAGAGCATGTAGTCAATCGAGGTCTGGATGGGCATCCCGAGGTGATAGGTCAGGCGGCCAGAGACACCGGCGGAGTACACCTTGACCCCGACCAGGCCCTCGAAGGGAAACGTTCCTTGCTGAAAATATCCAAAGCCAAAATCCACCCCGAGGCGCTCCCACAAATCCACGCCGAGTCCTCCCAGAGTCCCGTAGTTCGTCTCGTTGACCGTGATCTCCTTGACCTCGCCCGAGCCCATGGCCACCACCTGCCTCACCCGGGCGGTCTTGAACCCGGCGAAGGCGTATCCGACCACGCTCGGCGACACCCGGACGCGCGTGTCCACCTTGAAGCCGGGGGCCGGCCCCGCCCGGTTCGTGCTGAAGATGTTGCCCCCGCCCCACGAGATGTCCCACAAATACCCCATCCGGAAGCGCTCGGTGTCGAAGGGAAAGAAGGTCAGGGCCACGTGGTTGTCCGTCGCCTCCTCCGGCCTCCAGGACCACTGCGCGCGCAGGAAGGTCCCGTCGTCCATCAGCACGTCCCGGACCCCTGGGTTGTCACTGTTCGCCAGGTTGCCGAGGTCGATCTTCAGGACCAGGCCCGCCTCCGTGAGCAGCCCCGGCCAGTACCCATCCATCTTCTTGTAGAGCGCGACGTGGGTCAGGTTCTCGCGCCCCTTTGTCTTCGTGTTCAGATTGTCCATGAACAACTCGTAGCCCTTGCGATCCCCGATCCCCGCCTTGGGGCTGTCCGGGACCACCTCGCCCGCGTCGTGCAGGACATCGTCATCCCCGAACGTCCACGTCAGGCGCGTGTCCATGAAGTCTGACGCGCGGGCCTCCGGAAGGCTCGTCCACATGCCAACGCCGGCCCCCGCCCAAATCCCCGCGGACAAGGCTGCCCCCACTGCCATCCACCACCGATTCCTCATGTCAGTTCGGCTCCTCTTCCTCGCCGGTCCGAGGCCACACGCATGTCTCCCCGATGGGCCGGGGCTCGCCCGCAATCACGATGTCGTCCGGGCATCGCGGCTCCAAGATCCACGGCGGCTTCAGGAAACTCATGTGCCGCAAGGTCCCGGTCAGGCTCCGGATGCGGGTCGGGTGACCCGGCGCGAACGGGTCGTAGTCCGGGGCCGCATCCCTTGACACGACCAGAAGTTTCCGCCCAGACTCCCCCCCCACCGCCACGACCCATTGCCCGTACGCCCTGTACTGGCTTTCCTCCGTGCACAGGACGTCCTGGTCGCATGCCTCGCTGCACTGGCACTCCGCCGAACAGGCGTTCGTGTCGTAGTCGCGCCAGTCCACGCTCCCGTCTTTGTCCAGGTCGCAGTTCACCACGTGGTCCCCGACCAGGACGTCCTCCACGCGGACCAGGGCGGACTCGAGGGCCTCCATCCCGGTGTTGTTGCCGAGGTCGCCCGACGTGAGCAGGCGCGGCTCCGGCACCGGGCACGGCCCCTTCTCCGGCCTCCACGGGTCCAGAATCCACGTCGGGAAGTTCAGTTCCGTGAACTTGTAGTATTCCCCGACGATGCCGGACAGGGAGGCCAGGCGGTCGCAGACCCGGACCCCAGGAGGCGTGTTGAAATTATATACGAAAATATGATTGAACGCATCCGGGTCCGCGCGGTCCGTGACGGTCATCCCGTCACGCCGGATGCTCGTGACGACCAAAAACCCCGAGTCTATCGTCACAACCTCCCCAACGTAAGGCGAAACCGAGGGGTCTGGCGCGCCCCTGCCCTGGACCTGGGCCAGCGTGGGATTGCGAAACCACAAGGGCTGTGAAAGGCCCGAGGCGTACGTCCCGCCCTCCTCGGAATCGTCCGTCTTGTCCAGGCAGCCCGCATCCCAAGGATAGTCCGTGCGGCCATCCCCGTCGTTGTCCCGCCCGTCCGAGCAGGCTGGAACCTGGCCAGGGGTCGGGGGTACGTATCCGAGGTCTTCCACCCAGACCTCTGTCAAGCCGAAGGCGTACTGGAGCACCAGCGGGATGCCGCGCGCCTGGCCCTGCCGCACGAACACGTCCTGGCCCCGCACGTCCGATGAAGACTGACCCTCCCCGAGCGTCACCTTTCCGGGCCGGGCCGAGACCCTCACGAAGCCATTGAAGTCCGTCATGAGCGCCTCGGAGGCCGCGGAGCGCACGACGATGTCGAGCGAGCACTCGAGGGCCTGGCCTGGGTCGAGGGGCGCCTCCTCGCTCCCTGTGGGACAGCCCTTCAGGGTGACCAGGATGCCGCCAGGTCTGGACGCCCAATCCGCGCGACGCTCCCCGCCGCACGAGGCCGCAAGGCAAAAAACCGCAACCGCCACGAGGAAGGAGCCACTGGTCTGGGCGCGCGTCATGGTAGCCTCATCTCGAGCCGACCGTCCTCCACGGCCCCGATCCCCTCGTCCAGACACGCGACCGACGCGCATTCCCGCATCGCGCGCGCCCGCTGTTCGCAGGAGCAGCGAGACTCGCCCTGGCCAGCACTCGGGGGCGGGCAGTCCCGGACGAAGACCTCCCACGCATCCGCAACGCACTGCGCCGGGACGCACCGCCCGCTGCCGCCGGCACACGACGCCTCGGCTACGCAGGTCCCGAACTGCTCGTGCCAGGTGGAGCGTGCCTCGCACCCGCACATGAAGCCCTTCCCGCACTCGGAGTCGGATTGGCACACGCGGTCCCCGCCGCATGGTCTCCCCTGGCGCATGAAGTCCATGAGGGCGTCGCGCTGAGGGATGCCTGTGTCCAGCCGCGTCGTGTTTCGCTTGAGAATATGGAACCCGCTGCCGCCGTTCGCGATGTAGGTGTTCACCGCGGCATGGTACTGGGCATCCAAGCGCACTGGCTGCCCCAGGATCTCGATGGAGAGGGCGCATCCGAGCGCGTCCTCCGCGACCCTTGTCTCCTCCCGCTCCTGCCATTCCGCTGGCCGCAGCGACAGGTCGCATCGGTTGCACATCAGCACAGCGCGCGCCCCTGCGATCTGGGCCTGCGCGTTGCACCCGCGGATCGCCGAGCGGCTGGCAATGAAATCAAATAGCTGGACGACCTCGCTCCCGGACAAGTACATTGTTGTAATAGTATTATCGAATGGAAAAACATTGTACAACTCGTCCAGGGTGACGACCCCCGGGTAGATGTCGGTGCGGATGCCCAAGGTGTTTGTGACCGCGAAGTCCGTCTCGATTCCCTGGCGCCGGCGCATGGACTCGGCCACCAGGTTGCCGAGTTGAGAGTCCCCGCGCCGGCTCCCGAAGCGGCTCAGGGTCCGTGGGGCATACCCGAGGATCAAATCGAGCATCATCGTCTGCCGCAGCCGGTCACGGTATGGCTCGATGACCTCGGCGATCCAGGCGTCCTCGGGCACGGTCGCATCCACGGGGATCGGGACGTACTTGTACGAGGCGACCTCCCAGTCATTGGAGTGAGGCGAGGCCTGGCGGAAGACCACGTCCAGACGACCGACGTATTTCGCGAACGCCCCGGAATGGACCAGGGGCACCTCGCGAGGCGTGCAGGAGTGCGCGGCCAGGAAGCGCTCGCGCCACAGGGGATCCATGCGGTCCACCTGGCAATCGCGCACGACCTTGGGGGGGTTCAGCACGATGTGGTGATGCCCACCGAACACGATGTCAATGCCGGTCGTGTTCTGAATGAGGGCCTCGTCCCCGGTCAGCCCGAGGTGCGACGCCACCACGATCACGTCCACATGCGGCTTCAGCCGGTCCACGTGGAACTGGACCACCTCGGCCGGGTCCAACGGCGTGATCCCCATCTTGTTGCCCGCCTCGAACAGACCGGTCATCGAGGAGGTGTTGCCGAGGCCGATGACGCCAACCCGTAGCCCCTCCAAGTTGAACACGGCCACATCGCCTACGACCCCTGCGAGCGGCGGGTCCAAGACACCCGCCGAGGGGGCGATCAGGTAGTTCGCAGCCAGGACCGGGAAGTTGGCAAACTCGCGGATCCAGCGTGCGACGTTGCGGTCGCCCAGGTCGAACTCGTGGTTCCCAATGGCCATCACGTCCAGCCCCATCTCGGAGAGGACGCGCATCTCCACCTCCCCCTTGAACACGTTGAAGATGGGCGCGCCCTGGAAGGGGTCGCCCGTGTCGAGGTAGAGGGAGCGCTCCGCCCGGGCCCGCTCCCTCCGGATGATCCAGGCCATCCGCGCGGCCCCGCCAAAGGGTCCATTCTCGTCCTTGAGGCCGAGTTGCTGGTCGGTGTAGGCCACCTTCATCCGATACGGGAGCAAGCGCGAGTGGATGTCGGTCGTGTGCAGAAAGGTGACGCGCACATCCAGGCCGTCCAAATCCGGCTGTTCCCCGATGATGTTGCAGACCCCGACCCCACTGACCACAATGGGAAGAATGGCGAGGCGGGCCTTCACGCGGTCTCCGGATGCGACCCCGGAGGCGAAGCCTAGGGTCGAGCAGGCATGGGTGTCAATGGCTTTCGCCCACCCGTTGCGCTGTCCAGACGAAACACAAAGGGTCTCGCGGGCTCGCGTGCAAAGTATCGCGAGGGAACGTCTCTTGCTAGAATCCCCCGCATGAGCGCCCGCCCACATGGGCCACTCGCGAGGACCTCGTCGTCCGTGGTCACATTGATCATGTCGCTTTTGATTGCTGGCCTGTCCGTCCTCGCATGGAAGGTCTCTCGGGTGGCGGCGAGGGACCAGTTGACCGCGCTCTGGCTTCAGGGCGCCGTGATCCTCGCCGCAGGACCTGAAATCCGGGCAGAGGACCTCGGCCTGCCTGCCCCGCGGCCTGTGGCTGGCGGGCAGGGCGGGCTTCTGGCCCAGAGGGAACGCGAGACGATCCTCGCGGTCCTTGAGGAGGTCGGCGGGAACCGGCGCCTCGCGGCGGAGCGGCTCGGGATCAGCCTGAGGACGCTTCAGTACCGCCTGCGGGAGTACGGCCTGACGGAGAGATGACTGGCTGCGGGGGCGTGGGCCATGGGTCAATCGAATGCAAGAGGTGCACATCCCGGTGCAAGGATTGCACCTGGCCAAAACGCTCGTGACCGTGCGATGCCGCGAGTGCATGTGCCCCCCGAGGGTGGCACGGACGGTGCAGACCACGGGAGCATGCCCCGCGGAAGGGCCGCGAGGGCAGAAACAAAGGAGGTGCACGATGACGAGGCTTCTCGGAGCGGTGGCGGCGCTGGCCGCTGTGGTGGGATTTGCGGGGGCGGGATGGGCACAACCCTGCCCCTTCGGCTGTCCAGGACACGGACCAGGGTGGGGACCACCGGAAAACGGCAAGCCCGGTCCTGGTTTTGGGGGTGGCCCTGGGGCCATGTTCCGGTGCCTCCTCGAGTCGCGCGACATCGGGTTGAGCGAGGACCAGCGCAAGGCGATCGAACAGATCCTCGACCAGGGACGCGAGGAGGGCCGCAGGTTCCGGGAGGAGGCCCGTGACCTGAAGGAGCAGTTCCTGAAGGCCTTCTCCGACCCCAAGGTGACGCCGGACCAGTTGCGGGAGGTGGCCCAGGCCATGCGGAAGCACCGCGAGGACATGGCCGCGCATCGCCTGGAGGTGATGCTGAAGGTCCGAGCGGTCCTTGCCCCAGAACAACTCAAAAAAGTCCCGGACGCCATGGACCAGTGCATGCCGGGCTTCCGCGGACGACACGGTCGGGGGCGCTAGGCGGCAACATCTGCCCTTGTTCCCCAAAGACCCGTCGAGTCTGATCCGCCAAGGCAGGATCCCGCGTCACGAGCGAAAGGGTGCATCATCAGACGTGTCTTTCGAGGAAGGCGCTCGCATGAGCGGCACGCGCGGGTGGTCTCCACGGTGCGTGACCTGGCTGGGTCTCTGCGTCAATGCGCTCCTTTCGGCCGGCAAGGTCGGGGCCGGCCTTGTCTTCGGGAGCCAGGCCATCTTGACGGACGGACTCCACAGTGCTTCAGACCTGGTGACGGACTTCGCGGTCTTGTGGGTTCTCTGGGTCTCTGAACGACCGGCAGATGACGACCATCATTTCGGCCACCTGCGAGCCGCGACCCTCGTGGCGCTCTTTGTCGGGGCCATGCTCTTGCTTGCGGCCATCTGGATCGCGGGCCAGGCTTTGTGGACCCTGCGCGAGCGCCACGCCGAGGTGAGACCCCTGGTTCCCCTGGTCTGGGCCGTCGCGTCCGTGCTGCTCAAAGAGTGGCTGTTTCGGCTCACCCGTGCGGTGGGCCACCGGGTCCGGGACCCCTCCATCGTGGCGAATGCCTGGCACCACCGGACTGATGCATTCACCTCGGTCGCGGCCGCAGCAGGCCTATTAGGCATCATGGTGGGCGGGGTCGAATGGGCCTTCCTAGACCACGTCACCGCTGTGGGTCTTGCGGTCTATCTCGGGTACGTGGCAGTGAACATCGTGCGCTCATCTGCTTCCGAACTGATGGACCGCGCCCCCGATCCCCGGACCATGGCCTTTATCGAGGGGCTCGTGGCCTCGACACCCGGAGTGCGGTCCTACCACGCGGTTCGGGCACGCCGCCTTGGGGGACGGGTCTCGATGGACCTTCACATCCACGTGGACCCTTCGCTGACCGTGAGGCAAGGGCACGACATCGCCACCAAGGTCGAGCGACGCATCCATCAGGCCTCCCTCGGCGTGGCACACGTCGTGGTGCATGTGGAGACGAGGCTTGAACCGTCTGGGCGACCGCGGATGGTCCTCCTGGGCACCACGTTGATCCCCTGCCCTTCCGGCGGTAGTCTAGTGGAAGCTGCCAACGGGGGATGGTGGTGATGGTCCAGGTCGAAACGGTTCCTGTTCGGCGCGAATCCCTTCCGCCCGGTCTCCAGCAGGCCCTCGACCCCTCGACGCCGGGCGAGCGGCGGCTTCTGTTGGCCCGCGCGGCCCTGCCCTTGGGGCCGTCGGACCTCGTGGCGGCCCTAGCCTGCCTGCTCGACGACCGCTCGGAGACGGTCGCATCCGCCGCGCGAAAGACCCTGTTCGAACTGCCGATGGGGATCCTGGGCGCCGGGATCTCCGAGACGGCGGAGCCGGGTGTCCTGGACCGGCTCGCACGCGAGTTTTTATCAGGAAGATCCGGCCACGCACGCCGGGACGACGTGGTGGCCCGCATCCTTCAGAACCCCGCCGCAGCGGATCAGACCTTCGCGTTTGTGGCCGCACGAGGGAGCGGGCCGCTTCTGGAGCAGGTCGCGGTTGCCCAGGTCAGGCTCGCTCGATACCCGAAGATCATCGAGGCCCTGTATTTCAACCCGGAGGCCCGCATGGGCCTTGTCAGCGGGGTTTTGGAGTTCGCGGTCCGTACCGGGATTGACCTGTCCCACATCCCGGGATACGAGGAGATCGTCGAGTCCATCTTCGGGCCCCAGAAGAAGCCCGCGCCGGAAGTGCCTCCACCGCCGGCGCAGCCCCAGGTCCCTGTGGAAGGCCCGCCCGCCCCACAGGCGGTGGCATTCGAGGAGGCCCTGGCCGATGTGCTGGGCGCCGAGGCCGCGGGCCTGGAGGAGGCGCTCGACGACGAGAACTTCGCCTTGCTCCTCCAGGCCGCGTCCTGGGAGGAAGGCCCGGAGGAAGAGGAAGGCCGCGACGAGGACCGCCGGGCCGCATGGGCGAAGGTATCCAAGTTGAGCGTGCCTCAGAAAGTGCGGTTGGCCCTGGTGGGCAACACCTTCGTCCGTTCCATTCTCATCCGGGATTCGCGACGGGTGGTGTACATGGCTGTCCTAAAGAGCCCGAGCACTTCGGAGAAGGAGATCATCGCGTTCGCGAAGGACAGGGCGCTGAACGAGGAGATCATCCGGACCATTGCCTCCAACCGCGACTGGACGAAACTCTACGCCGTCCGACACGCCCTGGTGCAGAACCCCAAGTGCCCGCCCAGCGTGGCCCTCAACTTCCTGAAGACCCTGAACGTGAAGGACATCCGCCACCTCTCCACGAGCCACGACGTCCCGGGGTACATCGCGCGTCAGGCCAAACAGATCATCCAGGCGCGCGAGATGGGACAGTCTCGGTGACGGCACGAGTCGTCTTGGAGCGGGTCTGCTCGCAGGATACTTCTCATCCAAATTGTGCCCGTTTCTGTGCCGACTGCGCCAAAAAATCTGCCAAAATCGCCCCAACTTGGCACGGATCGTGCCGGCACCTGAAAAGCATCCAAACACTTGATTCTGTTTGTCTTTCAGTGCCCCCGGCGCGATTCGAACGCGCGGCTCTCAGGGATTAGGAATCCCCGGCTCTATCCTACTGAGCTACGGGGGCACCGCAAGGCGAGGGGAAGGGTACGCCAGCGGGAAGGCGGCGTCAATGAGGTTGCCCCCTGGATTCCACCGTGGTATGGATGCAGCGGAGGGTGAGAGATGGCCGGGGCTTCCAGGCGTCCGCATCTTTTGGTCGTGGACGACGACGAAGCGGCCCTGGAGTCCCTCCGACATATCTTTGAACAAGAAAATTTCGTGGTGAGCGTGGCACGAAGCGGGGAGGAGGGGCTGGAATCCCTTCGCTCGGGTGAGTTCGAGGTCGTGCTCGCGGACTTGCGGATGCCGGGGATGGACGGGCTCGACCTTCTCCGTGCGATCAAGGCGATCCGGCCCGACACCGAGGTCGTGATCATGACGGCCTTTGGCACCATCGAGAAGGCGGTCGAGGCCATGCGGGAGGGCGCTTACGACTTTGTCACGAAGCCCCTCAAGAGGCCTCTGGTCGTGCGCAGCGTCACCCGCGCGCACGAGAAGGCCGCCCTCAAGGCGGAGAACATGGCCCTCCGCCAGGAACTCGATGCGGTGGCGGGCGAGCGCAGCCTGATCGGGACCAGTCCTGCCTTCCGCAAGGTCCTGGACACCATCGCCCAGGTCGCATCCGCCTCGGCCACGGTCTTGCTGCAAGGCGAGTCGGGCACGGGCAAGGAACTCGTCGCCCGTGCCATCCATCGCAAGAGCCATCGCTCGGGTGGGCCGTTCGTGGCGATCAACTGCGCGGCCATTCCGGTCACCTTGCTGGAATCGGAGTTGTTCGGCCACGAACGGGGCGCCTTCACCGGGGCCTTTGCGCGGCGCGAGGGGCGCTTCAAACTGGCGGACGGGGGGACCCTGTTTTTGGACGAGGTCGCGGAACTGGACCCGATGGTGCAGGCAAAACTTCTGCGGGTCTTGCAGGAGGGCGAGTTCGAGCGCCTCGGGGGGACGCAGACCATCCGGACCGATGTCCGGGTGATCGCGTCTTCCAACCGCCCCCTCCTCGACCTTGTGCGCCAGGGGAAGTTTCGCGAGGACCTGTTCTACCGCCTCAACGTCATCACCATCACGCTCCCCCCGCTGCGCGAACGCGCCGAGGACATCCCGCTGCTTGCCCAGCACTTCCTGGCGCGCTTTGCGAGCCGCAACCGCAAGGACGTACGCGCGATCTCGCGTGAGGCGATGGAGCTCCTGATGGCGCACGATTGGCCAGGAAACATCCGGGAGCTCGAAAACACCATCGAGCACGCAGTGGTCCTGTGCCGAGGCGACACCATCCGCGCGGAGGACCTCCCGGACCTCGTCGCGCGCGACGACCACGCCCGCCAGTACTTGACGATCCAGCTGGGGACCCCGCTCGAGGACATCGAGCAGCAGGTGATCCAGCAGACCCTGCGGATGACCAAGGGGAACAAGAGGCTTGCCGCGCAACTCTTGGGTATCGCGACGCGGACGATCTACCGGAAACTCGAGAACTGAACACTTGGGTTCATCGGAAACGCATCGCCTCTCGATACTGCCGGGCGTAGTCCAGGTAGTGGGCCGCGGACACGGGCAGGTAGGCGACCTCCTCCGGGGTCAGTGGCCTGCGGACCCGGGCCGGAACCCCGACCGCCAGGTGGCGGTCAGGGATGACCATCCCCTCGGGCACGAGGGCCCCCGCAGCGACCATGGCCTCCTCGCCCACCACGGCACCGTCCAGGATGACCGCCCCCATCCCGATCAGGGAGCGGCGCTTCAGGTGGGCCCCGTGCACCACGGCCCGGTGGCCCACCGTCACTTCGTCCTCGATCACGCAGGGAGTGCGACCGAGGCTCTCGTGCACGATGCACCCGTCCTGGACATTGACCCGCCGCCCGATGCGGACCGGACCCACGTCCCCCCGGATCACGCTTCCAAACCACACGGACGACTCGGCCCCGATCTCCACGTCTCCCGAGACCACAACCGGTTCCAGCAGGATGGCCTCCGGGTCCACCCGCGGCGAGAGCCCTCCGAAGCAAAGCAGCATGGCCCACCCGTCACGCGAGGTCCAGCAAGGCCTTCACCGTGGCCTGGACACCACGCCACAACTCGCCAATGCCGCTTGCCGTCATGTACGCCGGCGAGGTGACCACCCGGTTCGCCTCATCCACGACGCAACCGCTCGCCTCGCACTGGACGTGGGTCTGACCGAGGGCCTCGATGGCCCCTGCCACGCCCGCGTCGCACCCGATGGTGAGCCTGGCCCCACGAACCCCGGCATCCTTCAGGACCTTCGCGAGGATCGGCGGGGCGATGCAGAGGGCCCCGAGCGGCTTTCGCGCGGACCACATCTCGCGCAGGAAGCCGGCGAGAGACGGCTCGATTTCAAGGTCGGCCCCGGCCTTCGCGAACGAGGAGAGGTTCAGGGCCGCGCCGTATCCACCCGGCAGAATGGCGGCGTCCAGTTCCGACACCCGCAGTTCCCCGATCGGCCGGATCTCCCCCCGCGCGATGCGTGCCGCCTCCACCAGGACGTTCCGGGTCTCGCCCGGGACCTCGGTCTGGGTCCGATGGTTCACCACCTTCGCCTGGTTGCAATCCGGGGCAGCCACCACGGCACGTGCACCCGCCAGGTCGAGCGCGAGCAAGGTCAGCGTCGCCTCGTGGATCTCGGCCCCATCGAAGACCCCGCATCCCGACAAAATGACCGCAACGTTCTTTCGTCCAGTACCCATGACCATCCTCCAAAAGCACCAACGCCCCAATTCCTGCCATAGGCCGCGGCGGATGTCGAGGCCATGGTCTTCGGAGTCGCCCGGTTCAAGAGGTTCGCGCTATCATCACCAACCGTGGACAGCGGCCTTCATGTCCTCCTCGGAGTCACGCTGACCCTTCTCGTGCACGGGGCCCTGTGGGTCGGGGCGGCGAGCGTCGCCGCCGTCTGGCCAGCCGCACTCGGTGTGGCCGACCGCCTCCTGGTCGCCTTCAGCCTCGCTGTGTTTCAGGTAGTGGGCTTGACCCTCGCCGCGGCAGCGCTCGGGCTGTTGAAGGCGGAGGTCTTAGGGTTTGCGAGCGTCACCCTTTCTGTGGTGGCCGTGATCGCCACGTGCCGCCTGCGGCGCGCCGGTATCTTGGCTCTCTTTGAATTTGGCGGACCCAGGGAACTCGTCCTGGCCGTGTGGGTACGCCTTCGGTCCATCGCCTCCTCCGACCCTATGGTGTTTCTGGTGCTCGCACCGGGCGCTGCATTCTTCGCGCTTCTCTATCTCTACGCGCTCCCCCGTCCGCCGATGGGCTTCGACCCGCTCAACTACCACCTAACCATCGCGGCTACTGCGATCCAAACTGGCACATTCCCCATTGTTTTCTTTCCGCCGTATTTCGATTTGTACGCCTGGTTCCCCGCCAACGGCACGATCTTCTCGATTTGGACCATGCTGTGGATGGGCTGCGATCTCGGGCTGGCCCTGGTCAATCTCCCCTTCCTGGCCGCCATGGGCCTTGCCCTCTATCTTTTGGCGAGAGGGCTCGGTGTCGGACGCACGACCTCCGCCGCCGTCGCGAGTGCGCTCTCGACCGTGCCCATGATGGCGATGCTTGCGACCGAGGCCTACGTCGAGGTCCCGATGTGGGCGCTCTTCTTCGTCGCCCTGCGGTTCGCGACGAAGTCCGGCCCCGGCTCTGGCTCGGGTCTTTTCGGCCTCACTGCCGGACTGTGCGGTGTCCTAACGGGGGTCAAGAGCAACGCGCTTCTCTTGGTCGTTCTGATACTCTTGATCCACCTCGCGCCCGCCTCAAGGCTCGATCGCGCCTTTCTTCGCGGTTTGCTGCGCCGCATTGGCCTATTGCTGTTCGCCATGGTCATATTTGGGTCTTATTTTTACATACGCAACTATCTGCTCTCTGGCAATCCGGTATATCCTTATCCGGTAAAGGTCTTCGGAGTCGAGGTCTTCCCAGGCCAGCCGGATCGGGACTCGAGGCTCTTTGCGGCCTCCATCGCAGCAAACTTCGACTATCTGTGGGAGAGCGGCAAACTTTTGAAGGCCATCGTTGGAGATGTGTGGACACCCTTTGCGTCGTGGGGCCTCGGTCCAACGGGACTGGCCTCGCTGCTCCTGGGCGCAACCGCGGGGCTCTGGTCGGCAATTGGCTCGCGCAACCGAGTCGCCTCGGCCTTTCTTCTCGCCGGCCTTGTGAACCTTGCCGCCTGGTTCGTGATGCCGTACGGGGGCAATTTTCTTTTTTACAACGTCCGATTCGCCTATCCGAGCGTGGCACTCCTCGGGCTCCTTGCGGCACACGCCTTGGAGCGGGCGTGGCCGAATCGCCCTGCGCTCCTCTGGGCAATCCTCGTGTGTCAGGTGCTTACTTTTTTCTTCACGAATATTTCTATTACGGCTGGCCTCGGTTGGACCCTGGCCTGCGTCGCAGCCGTAGCCGGTGTGGGTGGGCTTTGCACCCGGGCCCCAGCGCTTCGTACCTGGATGACGGCTCGCCTCACGCGATCGAGGAGCAGACAATGCTTGCTCGTGGGAGTGCTGGCCGGCCTGGCCGTGTACCTGATCGCCCATTGGCATGACGTCAGCGAGAGGGACCGGATTGCCTCGTACCGAGAAGCCACCGAGCCCTACCGGCTTCAGGTGTCGGTCTTCGCGGATTGCCTCGCGGCGGTCGAGCGCCACCTCCCGCGCGGGCGCCTGGCCGTGGCCCTGGAGCCTTACCGCCGCGGCTTTCTCTCGCCCCTCTTCGGCTCCCACCTCCAGCGCGAGGTCTTCTACGTCCACAACGGGCCCGAGTCGTCGCGCCTCCATTCGGACTACCCCTACGGCAACCCACGCCTCGCACCGGACGAGGGCTCGTGGCTGCGCCACCTTGCGCAGGCATCTGCTGACGCACTGCTCGTGTACCTCGATGCCAACGAGAACGTCGTCCCCATCGAGTCGCAATGGGCCGCCTCGCGCCCGGAGAGGTTCCGACTCCTCTACCGGTCCGAGTGGTGCGAACTCTATCGGATTGACAGGTCGCAGCCAGGCGCCTACGATTGAGCGAGTCCGCGGACAGGAGGATGACCGTGCGAATCTGGATGGTCCTGGTCGTGATGACGACGATTCTCGCCGGTTGTTCGGGTCCCTCGCAGTCCATTCAGTCTCGCGACACGCCACCGGCGCTCACCACGGAGCGCACGGCGGAGGGGCTGACCGTTCGGCAGTCGGACCTCGACGGCGACGGCAGGGCCGACGTCTTCTCGTACTACCGGGAAACTCCGGGTCGGCAAGGTAGCACGGAGTTACTGCTCGTACGCAAGACCCTGGACTTCAACCAGGACGGCAAGCCGGACGTCACCCAGGAGTACGACGCCAAGGGACGCCTGGCCCGTGAAAGCCTGGACATGGACTTTGATGGCCGCGTGGATGCCGTGCGCGAGTACGAGGAGGGTCAGGTCGTCCGCGAGGAGTTGTCTTCTCGCTTCGATGGCCGCTTCGATGTCCGCAAGTTCTACGAGAAGGGTGTCTTGGTCCTCAAGACCGTGGACACGCGCCGCAGCGGAACCTTCGACGAGTTTCAGTACTTTGTCGGAGGCCAATTGACGCGCATCGGGTGGGACCGCGACGGAGATGGGAAGCCCGAGGCCTTCGAGGACAGCCCTGCGGCGACCTCCAAGTGATGGGTCTTCGGGTCGTCCCGCCCCCGACGAGGAGGTGGCCATGAGCACCGACCTCTACACCAAGGTCGTCCTGACGGTCATCGCGATGGCGCTCGCTGTGATTGCAGGACTTCAGGTCCGCGATGTGGTCGCGCCCGAGGTCAAGGCGGGGCCAGCGAAGGTAACGCTCCAGAAGGTGGCTGTCTGCGACGAGTCAGGCGACTTCTGCGCACGCGTGGACGAGACGAGCAGGCTGTTCGTCAAGTGAGCCGTCTGGGCGGCCAGGGTGTCTCGAGACGCCGGACCCGGACCTTGGCCTCTTCGAGGAGCCGCGCTGCCGGCGCGGGCAGCGGGTAAGCGCTCCGGTACACGACCTCGGCCAGCCCGGCGTTGATAATCATCTTGGTGCAAATCAGGCAAGGCGAGAAGGTCGTGTAGAGGGTCGCTCCCTTCAGGACAACCCCGTGGTATGCGGCCTGGACGATGGCGTTCTCCTCGGCGTGCGAGCACAGGCAGTCGTCGAGGTTCGAGCCCGAGGGCGCGAGGGACAGGCAGCGCTCGCACCCTCCATCGGAGCAGTTTCGCGTCCCGCGCGGCGTCCCGTTGTAGCCAGTCGAGATGACCCGGCGGTCCTTGACCACCACGGCCGCGACCTTGCGCTTGACGCAAGACGAACGAGACGCAACCACCTCTGCAATCTTCATGAAGTACTGGTCCCAATCAGGACGCGGGACACGGGAGGCCGCCTCGCGAAAGACCTCTCGGACCCGCTCTCGCAAGTCATCGAGCGTCCCGTCATTGACCACGACGAAGTCCGCAAGCGCAAAGGTTTCGAGCAGTTGCTGCGCTGCCGGGTCCTCGCTCGCGAGTTCGCGCGCCTCGGCCTCCTGGAACGCAGCCAGGTCCAGGGTGTCGCCCCCCCTGGCCCGTGCGGCCGCCCTGGCGAAGCGGACCTCGAGTGGGGCCTCGACCCGGACGAGGAAGAACCCTTCGAGCCCTCGCAGGCAGTGGACCTCTTCCGGGTTGCGGATCGAGTCCACGACCTGGTTGAGACCCTGTGTGAACCTTTGGGCCACGCGGCGGGCGAGCACGTCTCGCCCATACTCCGCGCGCAGCCGCGTTCCCCACTGGATCAGGGTCTGCCGGGACTCGGCGACCCCCCTGCGCCGCAACTCCTCGCGCAACTCGTCCGACAGCGAGTGGTACTCGAAGCCCCCCTCCACGAGGATGCGGGCCACCTCCCCCTTTCCCGCAGCATTTCGGCCCGTCAAACCGATGATCATCGTCGTTCCCCCGTTGACACATACCACGGTGGCTACCATAATATTGTACCCCCGTCGCTCGCTTCTGGCGGCGTCGGACTTTCGCAGGAGGGAGGAGGCCGGATGGTGCGTGACAGTCGAGGCAGCATGGCACAGAAGACCCAGGTTCGACTCGACTCCGTAATCCTTTGCAAGCCTCAGCGGACCGAGATCCCGGTGGAGAAGTGTCTCGACTCGTACGTCGAGGCCAACGCCTTCGGGAACCGAGATTCGTGCTGTTTTCGCTGTCCCCACGGACAGCGCATCCGGACCATGATCGCGCGTTCCTGATTTCGCCATTCGCGGCGTCACTCGCTGCTGCCGGCCTGGGGGTTCGTGAGGGACGAGGCCCCTTCCTGGACCGCGACGACCTCTCCCCGGGCTCCCGACTTCTTCGCGCGATACAGGGCCCGGTCCGCCATGGCCATCAGCTCCTCCGGGCTCTTCGGGTTCCGCCCGTCGCAGACGGCCACGCCGATGCTGGCCGACGGGGTCACCCGCTCCACGCCCACCGTGAAGACCTGCCTGCGAATCGCCTGCGCGACCCGCCGCGCCACGGCAAGGCCCGATTCCAGGTCCATGTCCGGAAGCAGGGCCGCGAACTCGTCCCCGCCCCACCTCGCGGCCACGTCCATTCCACGAACCGACTCCTTCAGGGCCGCAGCCACGTTCCGCAGGAGCGTGTCCCCGGCCGCGTGTCCGAACTGGTCGTTCACGTCCTTCAGGTTGTCCACGTCCATCATGATGACGCAGAACGCGGACCCCGACCGTTGGGCCCGCTCAAACTCCTCGGCTAGGCGGGCCTCGAGATAGCGTCGGATGTACAGCCCGGTCAGACCGTCCACCGTGGCCATGCTGTACAGGCGCCAGTTCTCGACCGCGATCGCGGCCTGGCGCGCGATGCTCTCGACCAGGCGCCGCTCGCGCCCGCTCGGCCGCACCCCGGCCCGCAGGACGAGCGACAAGTGGCCCACATCTGTCCCATCCGGTCCGACCATGGGCCTGGCGATCACCTCCCCGATCTCTGGCGCCTTGCCGCCCTGACGCATGGGACTGGTCGGCGGGTCGCTCTGCTCCGCGAAGGCCCCTGTCGCGCCCCCGAGGGAGCGCAGGACGGCCCCGTAGATGGCGGGCTTGTGGGCCCGGTCCCTCGCTCGCACATAGGTCCGGCCCTTGCCCCCGTCGTCCGACCCCCGTGCGATCAGCACCACGCCGAGGGCGTCCTCGACCGCGTCGAGAAGCGAGATGCCGATCCGCCGTCCGACCTCCTCGATGTCGAGGGTGGAGGCCGCGGCACGGCCCGCCTCCTCAACCACCGCGAGTTCCTCGGCCTTCTCGCGGGCGGCCTGCGACTTCAGCCACATCCGCCGGAAGACCTCCCCGAACACGATGTAGGCAATGGCCAGGGACATCAGTGCGAGCACGTCCCGGTCCCGGTACACGATGACCAGGGAGAACCCGACCGGGATAAACACCGCCTCCGCCGTGAGGCCTGGGCCGAGCACCTCCCGGAAGATGCGGCTCCACGTCAAGCGGTTCAGCCAGTAGGACACAGTGACAACCGCGAACTGGGGCACGACCAGAAGGACCGTGGTTGCCACGTACAAAGCGATGAGCGCACCGAAGTCACCCTCCTCGGCCGCCGACAGGCGTTGGGCCGGGTCGTAGAACAGCCCGATTCCCGCCACGATGGCCGCGGTGATCGCAGGACCGAATAAGAGTTTCGCGGCCGAGACCACCGGGGGCCAGGGCTCGCGGGCTGTCACCTCTCGGTTGACCAGGTCCACGAGCCCCCGAAGGAGCATGGCGAGAAAGACCACCAGCGTCGCGGGGCCTGTCCCGAGGGTCAGCAGGGAGGCCACGTAGATGCCCGTGTCGAGCGAGAACGTCACCATCCCCGCGAGCCGGAATGACAACAGCCGCGAGATGAAGGCCAGGGTCAGAAAGGTCAAAAACCCTTCGGGGTCCTGCCTCACGGGGTCCGTGAACTGGTCGCCCCGGGCCCAGACCGCCAGCACGAGGCTCGCGAGTCCCATCAGCCCTGCGAGGCTCACATACAGGACGTGTGCCCTGGTGAACGGTCCCAGCCGCGTGTCCGTCATCCCCTTCCTCCCTCACGCGCTCCTAGTTCTACACCCGTTGCGGCCAGAGCCACACCGTCACCCTTGGACCCGTCTGAGCCCCGCCTCAGACCTTGTCCAACCTTCTTCCACCTTGACATACAGTTCCAAGAAGACCCGACTGCGCCGCCCTCCTCCCAGGTAACCCGCCCCCTCGTTGGACAAAAGGGCCTCGATCTCCTCGCGGGCCGCCGTTCCGATGCGCCGGATCATCGCCCCACCCTTCCCGACGACGATGCGTTTCTGCGACTCCCGCTCGACCACGATCGTGGCCGAGATGCGCGTAAGCCCGGCCCGGCCCCCGTCACCCGCCTCCTCCTCGAACGACTCAATGCGCACCGCGGTCGAGTACGGAACCTCCTGATGCGTGAACAGCATGACCTTCTCGCGAATGATCTCCGCCACCAGGAAGCGCAAGGGTCGGTCGCTTAGGTGGTCGGCAGGATAGAGCGCCGGGCCTTCTGGCAGGCGCCGGACCAGTTCTTCAAGCAGGTCCTCCACGCCGTCCCCGGTCAGGGCGCAGATCGGAACAATCGCCTCGGGCGCGAGTGCGCGGTGATAGGCGTCCATCAGGGGCAACAAGGCCGGCTTAGCCACGAGGTCCACCTTGTTGATCGCGAGCACGATTGGTCGCCCGGACCCTCTGGCCCGCGCGAGCACGAGTCTATCCTCCTCAAGGCCGGACTCAGGGTCGCGCGCGTCGGTCATGACCAGGGCCACATCGCTGTCCGCCAAGGCGGCCAGGGCCTGGGCGACCATCCTGCGATTGAGCGCCCGGTGCGGCTCGTGTAGCCCCGGGGTGTCCTGAAACAGGACCTGGAATCCCGGCCGGGTCAGGATGCCGAGGATACGGTCCCTGGTGGTCTGGGGTTTCGGGGTGACGATGGCGACCTTCGTCTTGAGAAGCGTGTTGAGCAGAGTGGATTTGCCCACATTGGGACGGCCCAGGATCGCCACGACTCCGCAGCGATGGGGCATCAGGTCCTGAAGCGTCTCCTCTCCGCGTTCTTGCACGAAACCCTCCTTGCCCGATCCGTTCAAGCCCGGTAGGCCAAAAAGCCGCGCACCTCTCCAGAGGCGTCTCGGAGCGCTCGCACCTCGTGCAGAAGCGCGCACGCGAGGAGCCGCTCCCGCACCCATTCCCGGTGCCGGGGCGAGCCGACCTCCACCGCCAAAAATCCCCCTGGTTTCAGCCGATTCGGGGCTTCCGCAATGAGGCGGTTCGAGACCTCCCGACCCCCGTCGCCGCAGAACAGCGCGACCTTCGGCTCGTACCTTTGCGCCTCTTCGTCCAGTGGCTCGTCCTCGGCGACGTAGGGGGGGTTTGACACCACTGCGTCCGCAATGGGAGCCTCGGCCAGCGCGGCGAGAACGTCCATGCAGACCACCTCCACCCGGCCGTCCGGCACCAGCCGGCGCGCATTGCGCCTCGCCACTGCGAGTGCCTCCGCGGACACGTCGGAGGCTAGGAGGCGCGCACCGGGGCAATGGACCGCCACGGCGCACGCGATCGCCCCGCTACCCGTGCCCACGTCCACCACGAGCGGTTCCACCCGGCCACGAACTCCTTCCAATACCGCGTCCACCAGGACCTCGGTCTCGGGCCGCGGGACCAGCACCCCTCTCGACACCTCGAACTCGATCCCATAGAACTCGCGTCGGCCCGTGATGTACGCCACGGGTTCCCGCCTCCCCCGCCGCCGGATGAACTCCCTCAGCGTCGCGGTCTCCGACTCGCTGAGCGGGCGGTCCGGTGCCAGGTAGAGGTCCAGGCGTCGCACCCCCAGGGCGTGCGCCGTCAGGATCTCCGCGTCCAGCCTGGGGCTCGGAGAGCCGTGCTCCTGGAGATACTGCGTGGATTTCGCCAGGACCTCCTTGACCGTGAGGAGCGGGGTCACACGAAAACCCCTGGTCATCCGCCCCTTCAAGCCGCGTGCCACGCCTCGACGGCCCGGAGAGCCGCCTCGCCGGGGTCCCCTCGCGCGAGCAGGCCCGAGATCATGGCCGCACCCGCAGCGCCCGCGACGCGCACTGCCCGGACATCCTCGACCCGGATGCCCCCGATGGCCACGACGGGCAGGCGCGCGGCCCGGCAGGCCGCTTCAAGTCCCTCAAGCCCGTGCGGCCTGCGCTCGCTGCGCTTAGTCGTCGTCGCGAACACCGGCCCGAACCCAATGTAGTCACAGACCTCCGGCATGGCCAACCGTACCTCGTCAAGGGAGTGCGTGGAGTATCCGACCACCCGGCTCGCTCCGACCACGGCCCGCGCCTCAGCTGGGGGCAGGTCCTCGTCCCCCACGTGCACCCCATCCAGGTCCGCGACCAGGGCCACGTCCGCCCGGTCATTGACCAGCAGGAAGGCTTGCTCCGGAAGGGCCTGTCGGAGCCGGATGCACAGTCCCGTGAGGCCGCCTGCGTCCCACCCCTTGGCCCGGACCTGAAAGACACGCACCCCGGCCCAAAACATCTTCTCCGCGGCCTCTGGCAGCAGCGACGCCTCAAGCGTTCCGGTGTCCAGGATCGCGTACACCCCGATCCGGTCGGGCCATGACCTCCCGCGCACGACGCGGCCCATGAGTGGCCTCCTTTCAAGACTCGACTGCGCTCACCCCGACTGACCCATCTCCCCCGTCCGGCCGCCCTCGGAGACCCGCTCCAGCAGCGCGACCAGGCCAGCCCGGTCCGTAAGCCCTACAAGCGCCCTCCGGACCGCCACTGCCCCGGGAAGCCCCCGAACGTATCGAACCAGGTGCTTGCGAAAGATGCGGGCTGCGCGCGCCTCGTCCCCGTCCAGCAAGGCGACCAGCGCGTCGTAGTGGTCGAGGATCAGCCCCACCCTCTCGGGGCCATGCGGGGGGGCCGGGATGGGGCGGCCTTCCCACGCCGCGAGCATTCTCGAGAAAACCCAGGGGCTTCCGACCGCCGCGCGCCCCACCATGACGCCGTCGCAGCCGGTCTCGCGCATCATCCGCAAGGCATCCTCGGCGTCCGCCACATCGCCGTTTCCGATGACGGGGACCGTGGCCCACTCGCGCAAACGCGCGATCCATGACCAGTCCGCGTTCCCCGAGAACCTTTGGACGCGCGTCCTCGCGTGCAACGTCACCGCGTCCACGCCGCAGTCAGTGGCCAGCCGGGCAATCTCGGGGACCACCACCCGGTCCGCGGAGGGGCCGAGCCTCACCTTGAGGGTCAGGGGCACCCGGATCGCGGCCCGGACCGCGTGCAGGATGCGCTCGAGCCTCGGGAGGTCCGACAGCAACGCGGCCCCTGCACCCCCGTTCGTCACGCGCCTGGACGGGCATCCCGCGTTCACGTCCACCGCGTCCGCGCCGGCGGCCTCGGCCAGACGCGCGGCCTCGGCCATGCACTCCGGGTCGCTCCCCGCGACCTGCGCGACCACGGGGTGGTCGTCCTCGGGAAACCGGAGAAGGGCTTCCGCCCCCTTCGCACCCCGAACCAGGGCCGGAGCCGGGATCATCTCCGTGAAGCACAGTCCCGCCCCGGCCCTCCGGCACATCCTGCGGAACGCGGCATCCGTGTACCCATCCATCGGGGCCAGCACAAACGGATTGGGCGTGTTCAGGCCAGCGATGCGCACGGATTCCGACTACCGAGTTGGGACGACTCCGAAAACCTCGACTTCGTCCACGAGCCAACCCCGAAAAGCGTTGTATTGCTCGTCCTTGGAATCGAAGCGGAACCGGATCCGGATCTCGGAGTAACTCGAATAGGGCGTGAGGTCGAAGACGTAGTGCACCCAAACCGGGGCCTGGTTGAACCCACCCGAGGTGTAGGGCTGATAGGGCTCGCCATTCACGTCCACCGCAGGGTTCAGATGCCCCACAACGACCCAGGGCGGCTCCACGCCCCCCCCTGCCCCCTGGACCTCCACCAGCATCTGGTCGTAGCCATCGGGTGGCGCCTGCGGGTCCACGGATTCGATCTCCCACGCGCTCCAGAAAGACAGGTATAGGGGACGGGCGTATGACGTCTGGAACCAGGGCGAGACGAGGCTCCCCGAGACCGGACCCCCGGACCCACCGGACAGGGGCTCGCAGGTCCCGTTGTCCGGCAGGAAGTTGGCCGTGGCCGGGTTTCCGAACCAGAAGGCGCCGCTCCCCGCATAGGCGTTCGGGAGCGCGCCTGCGGTGGGGATGCATGCCGCGTCGGAGGGCTTCGCACAGATGGCGCACCGGTCGAGCGGGTCCTCGGGGGCCTTCTCGCACACCTCGAACTGGGCGGGAAGGGCCACGCAGGTGGGCACGGCCTGGTTCAGGTAGTGGCCGTTCTGGACCCAGTGCCATCCCACCCCCTGGCTGGGCTCGTCCATGGTCCAGGAGGTCTTCTCGGACTCGAAGTCCTCGTGCAAGAACTGCTGGGTCCCCTGGGGCAGGGCGATCAAGTAGATATCCCCGATGACCAGGGTTCCGGAGACGTTCGGGACGTACTCGACCATCCCGGGCAGGTAGCCTTCCGCCGATGCCCTCAGGGCGAAGTCCTGGAAGGGCTTGCCGGATGCAGCGAGCCCAGACACTCCTGAGATGCAGTAGAAGCCCTGCGGTCCTGTCGTGGTCGAGGCCAGGGGGTTCCCGAAGTGATCGCCGAATAGGGTGACCGAGGCCCCGGGAATGGGGATCGGAGACGTGGTCCCCTCCGCATCGTACACCCGTCCGCACACCGAGACGAACCACCGCTCGGAGCCCTCCGGGGTCAAGGCGATGTCGAGCGGCATCTGGTCCTGGTCCCTGAGGACGAACACCCAGGTCTCGACCGGCAGATAGCCCTGACTCTCCACCCTCACCGAGTAAAGACCCGGAACCAGGGGGACCTCGAACCGCCCCTGTTCGTCGCTTATGACCATCGCCGCAGGCTCCTGCTGGCGGAATCCGGGTTCCTCCTTGTAGAAGGCGATGCGCGCACCCATGACGGGTTTGATCGTCTCCCCATCCCAGACCGAGCCCTTCACTATCGAGGTCTTCAGGCAGATGTCGTCCTCGTCGGTTCCGCCGTCGCAGTTGTCATCCACGCTGTTGCAGGTCTCGACCACGCCGGGATGGATTGAAGAAACCGTGTCCTCGCAATCGCCTCCGACAGGGGCCGTGTAGGAGGCTTCCGGCTCGCACAGACACTTGCCGGTCCCCGTCATCCCGTACCCGTCCTGGTCTTTATCGAAGAAGTAGGTCTGACAGCCTGCCGCCCCTTCCTCGTCGCTCGGGCCATCGCAGTCGTCGTCCTTGCCGTTGCACGCCTCCGGGGCCGGGAGCGGACCCACGCAGGACAGGACCCCACCCGAGCACGACGTGAAGCCCTGGCAGGTCCCGTGCTCGTTCGCGTTCTGGCATGGCAGACCGTCCAGGCCCTCGTCCGTCTGGCCGTCGCACTCGTCGTCCAGACCGTTGCAGGTCTCGGCCGCTGGCTCGCGTGCATCGCAGACCGTGCCGCCTTGGCCGTCGCAGACCGTCACGCCCTGGCAGACCCCATACTCGTTCTTGTTCTCGCAGGCGATCCCGGCGAGCCCCTCGTCCGTCTGGCCATTGCAGTTCTCGTCCTCGCCGTTGCAGGTCTCCGGGGCCGGGAGGGGGCCCTCGCACGACAAGACCCCGCCCGAGCACGACGTGACGCCCTCGCAGGCCCCGTGCTCGTTCTCGTTCTGGCACGGCAGGCCGTCCAGCCCCTCGTCCGTCTGGCCATTGCAGTTCTCGTCCTCGCCGTTGCAGGTCTCCGGGGCCGGGAGGGGGCCCTCGCACGACAAGACCCCGCCCGAGCACGAGGTGACCCCCGTGCAACTGCCATGTTCATTGGCGTTCTCACACGGCAAGCCCCCAAGCCCCTCGTCCGTCTGGCCGTCGCAGTCGTTGTCCACCCCGTCGCAGCGGGTCTCCTCCTCCTCGTACCCCTCGACCGCCGAGTAGTCGCACCGTGGCGTTCCGTCCTCGCACGAGGCCTGGACGCTCCGAAGTTGCTCGGTACAGACCCCGCCACCCTTCTGGCAGTACAACTCCGCGACCTTCGAGGTCATCTCAAGGTTCGCAACGTCGTTTTGCGGGTCGTACTGGTCCGCGAGACAGTCCTTGTCGTCGTCCGCGATGGGGAGCGATGACTCCAGGGCGTCAATGATCTCGTCCCCGTCCGAGTTGCTCGGGGCGTCAATGTCCGTGACCTCCACCGAGTCCAGTGCGCCGTCATTATCGGTGTCCCCCTGAAGCGGGTTCGTTTTGAGTTTGTGGACCTCGACCCCGTTCTTCAGGCCGTCCCCGTCCTCGTCCCTGTCCGGGTCGAGGCACTGGTTCTCGAAGCACAGCCCGGACTCGCAATCGGAGTCGTTGTCGCAGAAGGCACCGACCTTCCCCTTGCTCTTCGACGGCCCGCACGCCACGCACGCGAGCGCAGCCCACAGGACGAACATCCCTCCCCCCGTTTGAATCCTGGACACCAGCCGGTCACCCCCGTACACCTGGCGCATGACGTCACCTCCAACAAAAAACCAGTCTCTGGGGGGATGCGAGCGTTGCCGGAAAAGGGGTTCTAGTTCTCGACGAGGGCCGAGAGGTCAATCCCCTTCTTCCGGGCGTACTCGAGAATCCCCACGCGGGTGATTGTACGAATTGCCCGCGTGGAAAGCGAGAGCCGGACGAAACGGCCCCACTCCTCGACCCAGATCCGCTTCGATTGCACGTTCGGCCGCTGCCACTTGCGCGTCTTGTTGTGGGCGTGCGAGATGTTGTGGGCCTTTCTCGCGCGCTTACCGGTCAACTGGCACTTCGCCATGGAGCCCTCCTTTCCGCCTCGTCGCCCGGACGCCGCACACACGGGCTCGACCCTTCCACCGGCCCTCGAACCCGCCAGCAGCCAGGCGCGCGGACTCTACCCGAACCGCCACGATGTCGTCAAGCGCTTCGTCGCGCGCTACAATCTTGTGCCGTGTCCGGACGCGTGTCACAGACGGTCCTGCGGGCGACCTTCAGCGTGGTCGAGGGGTTTGGTTCCACCCTCATCCTGCTGGCCGAGGCCGTCGCGTGGCTGTTCCGGCCTCCGTTCCGGGCATCCCTCTTCTTTCAGCAGATGGAGTTCGTGGGCGCGGGCTCCGTGTTCATCGTGCTCCTGACCGGCCTCTTCACGGGGATGGTCTTCTCGGTCCAGACCGTCCACACCTTCCGCCTGTTCAATGCCGAGACCCTTGTGGGGTCCACGGTCGCCCTGGCCCTGATGCGCGAACTGGCCCCGGTCCTCACCGCCTTGATGGTGACCGGTCGAGTGGCAGCGGCCATCGCGACTGAACTTGGGACCATGCGCGTCACGGAGCAGGTGGATGCCCTCTACACGATGGCGGTGAACCCCGTACAGTACCTGGTGACGCCGCGCATCGTGGCCGCGGTGGTCATGCTGCCGGTTCTGACCGCCTTGTGCGACCTCGTGGGCATCGGGGGGGCGTACTACGTGGCGGTCTTCCTTCTGGATGTGGACGGTGGGATGTTTCTGGACAAGATCGGCCAGTACGCGGTCGTCTGGGACGTGGTCTCCGGCCTGATCAAGGCCGCGGTGTTCGGGCTGATCTTGTCGCTCATCGCCTGCTACAAGGGTCTGAATGCGAGCGGCGGTGCCCGGGGCGTGGGCCAGGCCACGACGCAGACCGTGGTGCTCTCGTCCATCCTCATCCTCGTCAGCGACTACTTTTTGACTTTGCTTTTGTTTCGCCGCGAGTAGCCGCGGGGCGCCCTTTGGCGCGAGAGCAACCGCGTTGACCCCTCGGCCTGTTTGTGCTTTGATCCGGTCAACCCGATTCGTCACGGAGGACGAGGGTGGTCCGGGGGGAACTACTTGCTGCCATCCGCGAGCGCGCTCGGGATCAGGCCGGTCCCGTGGCCCGGTTCTTGTCCGACCTCGTGCGCATCCGGTCGCTCTCCGGCGAGGAGGGTTTGGTCGTTGCCCGAATCGCAGACGAGATGCGGCGAGTCGGGCTCGAGGATGTCCGCCTGGATGCCTTCGGCAACGTGATGGGGAGTCTGGGTCGGAAGGGACCTCTCCTCGCCTTCGATGCCCACGTGGACACGGTGGACGTGGGGAACCGCGACGCCTGGGAGGACGAGCCCTTCTCGGGGGTGGTCCGGGATGGGTTCGTGTGGGGACGGGGGGCCTCGGACCAGAAGGCGGGAATGGCCGCGGCGGTTTACGCGGCCGCGGTCTTGCGCGATTTGGGCGTGGAGGTCCCCGCGCGCTACCTCGTCGTGGGCTCGGTCCAGGAGGAGGACTGCGACGGGCTGTGCTGGCAATACCTTCTGGGCCAGAAGGTCGTCGCGCCCGACTGCGTGGTCATCACCGAGCCCACCTGCTGCCAGGTGTACCGGGGACACCGAGGCCGTATGGAGATCGCGGTGTCGGTCCAGGGCATCTCGGCCCATGGCTCCGCGCCCGAGCGAGGGGTCAACGCGATCTACCGGATGGCGGACATTCTCAAGGAACTCGAGGCCCTCAACGAGCGCCTGTCCCCGCACCCCTTCCTGGGCAAGGGCTCGCTGACCGTGTCCGAGATCCGGTCCGGCTCGCCCTCCCTGTGTGCGGTAGCCGACTTCGCGCGTATCCACGTGGACCGACGTCTGACCCTCGGCGAGACCCGACAGTCCGCTGTCCAGGAGATCGAGTCCCTGCCCTCTGTCAGGCGGTACGGAGCCCGCGTCGAGGTCCTGCGCTACGAGCGGGCCACACACACGGGCTACGTCCTGCCCACAGAGAAGTACTACCCGTGCTGGCTTCTCGAAGAAGGTCATCCAGCGGTCCAGGTGGCTTGCCGCACCTTCGAGGCCCTCTTCGAGACCCCTTGCACGCCCGGACGGTGGGTCTTCTCCACAAACGGGGTCGCGACCGCGGGGATGTTTGGGGTGCCGACGGTCGGGTTTGGGCCCGGTGACGAGCGATACGCGCACGCCCCGAACGAGCGCTGCGAGGTGGAGCATCTGGTGCGCGCAATCGCCTTCTATGCCGCGTTTCCATTCTTCTGGGCCGAGGCCGCGTGCCGCATGGAGGCGTGAGGTGAGTGGAACCAGCACGGATGCGCGGGTCCTGGACACGCCCTCGGAGGTCGAGGCGGCGGTGCTCTCGGGGCGCCTGGAGCGCTGCACGATTCGACGCCAGGACCTCGTTGCGTGCCCCATGGAGGGGGTCCAGGTCGTGGACACCACCTTCTTCGAAGTAGGACTCGCCGGGGCCCGGCTGCGGGGGGCCCGGATGCGCGACTCCTCGTTTGAGGGGGCCATGATGAGGGGCGCCGATTTGTCCCGAGCGGTCATCGAGGGGTGCCTCTTTCGGGGGAGCGAGGCGATGGAGGCAGTGTTCCGGAACGCGGACCTCGTCTCGTCCCGGTTCGTGGATACCCCTTGCGGAAACGCGTCCTTCGAGGGGGCGGAGGTCGTTGGGAGCCTGTTCTCGACCTCGGACCTGTACGCTGCTCGCTTTGCGCACGCCATCCTCGTCCGCTGCCGGTTCGAGAACCGGCGGCTCGGCAATGCCGTGCTTTCACGCGCGGATTTCTCCAATGCTTTTATTCTTGACTGTGACTTTTCGAACGCGGATTTAGCTGACGCGGACTTCCGGGGGGCGCTTCTGGTCCGCGCGAACTTCGAAGACGCGAACCTCACCGGTGCGAAGTTCGATGGCGCGCGCCTCCTGATGCCCAACCTGGCACGGGTCAACCTCCAGGCCGCGGAACGGGCCGCCCTGAACGCGGCCACAGTCCGCCCGGAGGACGGAGTGTTCCAGGTCCTCGAGTTCTTGGCGGCGCGCAGCGAGCGCCTGGTACCGGTGGTCCATGCGCTCCTGGTTGGCTACGTACTTGGGGGAGTACGAGCGCTCGAGACCGCGCCCACGCCAGCCCAGGCGCCTCCCGCGCCGGCACCGCCCGAGCCAGCCCCGCCTCCGCAGCCAGCCCCCTCGCAAGCCCCCGTGCAGAAGGCGCCCACCGCTGTGCGCGAGGCCCCCCATCAGGACGGTGCGGCCAGGGCCCCGCGCGAGTCGGAGCCGGTGTACGAGCGGTTCAAGAAGATTGAACTGGACTGAGGCGTGAGGCAGGATGGCAACCTCGCAGCGGCGGAGACAGGGATTGACCCTCGTTGCGGGTGTGCTCGGGGTCGGGGCGCTTGCGGCCTGGTGGTTCACCCGGGACCCCGAGGCGCGGCTCGTCGAGCAGGCCGTCCGCGAGTACGTGGGGGACCTCAAGACCCAGAGCATGGCCAGCGCGAGCCTGCGCGTCTTCCCAGACGACCTTTTGGTGTTGAAGGAGGCCGCGCTGTTCAAGGCCGGGGTCGAGGACTCCTTCCGGAAAGAGACGCTCGAGTTTTTCCAGGCGCGTGACCTGGACGAGGTCCGACAGGCTCCTCGCCACCGCTTCTGCGAGTTTCTGCTGATCCGCACCTTCATGCAGCATCGGCGTCTTTTCGACGACCTGTCCCGAGGGCGGGTGGCGGGGGTCCGGGTCCGGCGGGACGGCGAGGAGGCCCGGGCCTGGGTCTCGGTGGACGTGGACCTTCCGGAGGGGCGCCGGCGTCTGACCCTCGAAGCGACCCTCATCCGGCGAGACGGTAGGTGGTGGGTACGTATCTAAGAGTGGGAGTTCGCGCATGTGCGGCATCGTCGGATACGTGGGCGCGCGGGACTGCGCGCCTATCCTGATGGACGGACTCAAGCGGCTCGAGTACCGCGGCTACGACAGCGCGGGGGTTGCGGCCCTGCACGAGGGCCGCATTGAGGTCCGGCGGGCCTCAGGGAAGATCGCGAATCTGGAGGCGGTCCTGCGCGAGCAACCGCTCACGGGGAGGGTCGGCATCGGACACACCCGCTGGGCCACGCACGGACGCCCGAGCGAGGAGAACGCCCACCCCCACCGTGCCGGACAGGTCGTCTTGGTGCACAACGGGATCATCGAGAACTTCTTGGCTCTGCGGAGCGAACTCGAACAGGCAGGGCGCGCGTTCGCGTCGGAGACGGACACGGAGGTCCTCGCGCACCTGGTGGACATCGAGTTGATGGCCAGGGGCTCTCTGCTCGAGGCGGTCCGAGCGGCCCTCGCCAAGGTGCAGGGGTCCTACGCAGTGGCGGTCATGGCCCTTGCCTGCCCGGACCGGCTGGTCGTGGCGCGCAACGCCTCGCCCTTGATCGTCGGGTTGGGCAGCGGCGAGACCCTCATCGCCTCGGACATCCCGGCCCTGCTCGGCTTTACGCGCGACGTCATCGTGTTGGAGGACGGTGAGGTCGGCGAGGTGACCGCCCAAGGCTACAAGGCATGGGAACTCGCGTCCGGGAGGCCTCTCGCCAAGAAGGTCCTGCGCGTGAACCTGACGCCCGCCATGGCCGAGAAGGGCGGTTACAAGCACTTCATGCTGAAGGAAATCCACGAGCAGCCGCGCGCGGTCATTGACACGATGCGGGGGCGCATCTCGCTGGAACACGGCGAGGTGATCCTCGAGCCCGAGGGCCCCGGCGCCGCCTTCTTGCGCGAGGTCTTGAGGGTCCACCTGGCCGCATGCGGGACCTCGTGGCACGCGGCCCTCGTGGGTCGCCACCTGATCACGGCCCTGGCGCGAGTCCCCGTCGAGGTCCACCTGGCCGGAGAGTTCGATGCGGGCACGGCCCTCCCCGGCCCGGGGGAGCTTTTTGTCGCGATCAGCCAGTCTGGCGAGACGCTCGACACCTTGCGCACGCACCGTGAGGCCCGCGCCTGTGGCCTCAAGACCCTCGCTATCACCAACACCGTGGCGTCGTCGCTCGCGCGTGAGTCTGACTTTGTCTTCTACACCCACGCCGGACCCGAGATCAGCGTGGCGTCCACCAAGGCCTTCACGACGCAGATCGTGGCGCTCTACCTCCTGGCCCTGGCGCTGGCCGCTGCGCGCGGGACCCTGTCGCCGGCCGAGGTCCGTGGCCATCTGACAGACCTCTTGACCGCGGCTGGGCTCATCGAGGAGGTCTTGCGCGGGTCGGATCGGGTTCGGGCCGTGGCGAAACAGTACATGTCGTCACAGCACATGCTGTTCCTCGGGAGGGGGCTTTTGTACCCGGTGGCCCTGGAGGGGGCGCTCAAACTGAAGGAAATCTCGTACGTGCACGCCGAGGGCTACTCTGCCGGCGAGATGAAGCACGGGCCCATCGCCCTGATTGACGAGGACTTCCCCACAGTGGTCTTGGTCCCGCGCGGACCGACCCGCGCCAAGACCCTCCAGAACCTCGAGGAGGTCCGGGCGAGGCAGGGCCGCGTGATCGCGGTGGCAACGAGCGGGGATGAGGAGGTCTGCGCGCGGGCCCACGAGGTGCTTCTCATTCCGGAATGCCCGACCTATCTTTTGCCCATTGTCGCGACGATCCCCTTGCAGTTGCTCGCCTATCACGTCGCGGACTTGAAGGGCACCGACGTGGACCAGCCCCGCAACCTCGCGAAGTCCGTCACGGTCGAGTGAGCGCAGGGCTTTGCCGCGCCCAAGCGTCACGCAGCGGGCCTTGCGCCGGCGTGGATTTTGGACAATGAGGTGGGCCTGGCCCAAGGGGGGCTGGTGAGAACAGGCGAGAGGGAGGGATGCCGTGAGGAGCCACACAAGTCCGATGCGCGGGCGGGTCATGTTCATTCTCGTGACGGCGGTCGCGTGCGCGGGTGGGGATGGGAGAAGCGGCGACGCAGGCGTGCATGACATGTGCGTCTGCGACACCGGGAGCGACCTCGTTTCCGCGGCGTGTGGAGACGGCCCCTGCGACTTGGGCGAGGACTGCTGGTCCTGTCCGGAAGACTGCGAGTGCCGCTGCGGGGACGGGGTTTGCACGCACGGGGAGTTCTGCGCGACCTGCCCCGGGGACTGCGACTGCGAGACGCTCGCAGCAACCCCACCGATGGGCTGGAACTCCTGGAACCGGTTTCACTGCGACATCACGGAAAGTTTGATCCGCGAGACAGCCGAGGCGATGGTGTCGAGCGGGATGGCCGATGCAGGCTACCGCTACGTGAACCTCGACGACTGCTGGCAGGTCGAGAGGGACGCCTCGGGCCGCATCGTGGCCGACCCCCAGCGCTTTCCGAGCGGCATCGCGGCGTTGGCCGACTATGTGCATGGCCTGGGTCTGCGGCTCGGGATCTACACGTGCGCAGGGACCCTGACCTGCCAGGGGCGGCCTGGTTCGTACGGCCATGAGTTTCTGGACGCCAAGACCTACGCAGAGTGGGGTGTGGACCTCGTCAAGGTGGACTGGTGCTACACGGAGGGGCTGAGTGCCCCAAAACGGTACGAGGTCTTCCGCGATGCGATCGCGGCGAGCGGTCGCCCCATGGTCCACAGCATCTGCAACTGGGGACTAGACTCACCGTGGGTGTGGGGTCCGAGGACCGGTCACATGTGGCGGACCTCCATGGACATCTTCGATGCCTTTGTCAGTGTTTTGATGAACTTCGAACTGACCGTGCCATGGGCCGGATTCGCGGGTACGGGACACTGGAACGACCCGGACATGCTCGAGGTCGGAAACGGCGGCCTGACCCCGGAGGAGGCCCGCGCCCACATGAGCCTGTGGGCCATCCTGTCTTCGCCCCTCATTGCGGGAAACGATGTCCGCGTGATGGACGAGGAGACCCGCGACATCCTCCTGAACCCAGAGGTCATCGCCGTGGACCAGGACCCTCTCGGACTGCAAGGGGTACGGCTGCAAGCTCGCGACGACGGAGCCCAGGTCCTGGCCAAGCCCCTGGCCATGCCCGGCAACCGGGCCGTGGTGCTCTTCAACCCGACCGAAGAGGCGCGCGTTGTGTCCGTGCGCTTCGAGGACTTAGGGCTCGCGTCCGGGCCTGTCCGCGCGAGGGACCTGTGGGCCCGCAGAGACCTCGGGACCTTCGAGGACGAGTTCTCGGCGGAGGTCCCTGGTCACGGTGCGGTGATGGTGCGGCTCATCGGCCAAGAGCCTTCTCCCCCCGAGGGAGAGTCCTTCGTGAGCGACCTCCCATTTGCGTACGCGGCGAACTCTTTGGGCCCGGTCGAGCGGGACCGCGCGAACGGCGGGGAGGGGAGCGCGGATGGCTCCCCATTGCGCATGGCTGGCGTTTCGTACGCGCGGGGCCTCGGGGTCCATGCCGCCTCCAGGGTCCTGGTGCACCTGGGTGGGCGATGCGAGCGCTTCTTTGCCCTGGCCGGGCTCGACGACACTGCGACCCCCAAGGCCTCGGTTCGCTTCGAGGTCCTCGGCGATGGGCGCTCGCTCGTTCGCACGGAGGTCGTCGAGGCCGGCTCTGCGGGTGTACCCGTGGAGGTGGAGGTGACGGGGGTTCGATACCTCGAGATGCGGGTCGTGCCCACAGGATACCGGGCGGACGGCCACACGGCGGATTGGGCGGAGGCCCGTATCCAGTGCGGTAGCCTGCGGGGTGCCCAGCCCTAGTTTTCGTACGCGATGCACAAGGTCTCAGGCCCGCCGTGTCCACGGACTTCGGGCCGCAGGCCGTCTGGCAAGGTACGACGCGCGCCCCTTGCTCCCCCTCGCGAGGGAGGTTATCTTGCCCGCACGACGTGGCATTCGAAGGTCGCCCGGCGTTGCGGTAAGCATGGAGACCTGCTCGAGGGAGCCCGCATTCGGACTCAAAGCGTGGCGGATTTCCGTGGCCTCGTCCACCGCGCGAACGGGTGTCCAGGAAAGGGAGTAAGTTATGATCGCGAGCATGCAAAACTCGTGGAAGCGATTGTCGTGGGAGGGGGCCGAGGTCTGGTACTGCGACCTGACGACCCTGGGGCCGGACGTAAGCCGGATGCCAAAGTCGCGCAAGGTCCTCCTCGAGGACCTGGTCCGGCGCGGGGACCGGGAGGCGGTCGAGGCCGCGATCCAGCGGGGGCCAGGGCGGGCGGAGGTCTCGTTCCTGCCCGCGCGAGTGCTGTTGCAGGACTTCACGGGCGTGCCGCTCTTGGTGGACCTCGCGGCCATGCGCGACGCGGTGGCGGCCCTGGGGGGCGACCCAGCCCGCGTCAACCCCGTGCTGCCCGTGGACCTAGTGATTGACCACTCGGTGCAGGTGGACCGGTTCGCCTCACCCGAGGCCTTCGCCTACAACGTCGCGCGCGAGGTCGAGCGCAACCGCGAGCGATACGCCTTCCTGCGCTGGGGCCAGCGGGCCTTCTCGCGTTTGCGCGTGGTGCCGCCGGGCACGGGGATCTGCCACCAGGTCAACCTGGAGTACCTCGCGAGCGTCGTGCGCCTGGAGCCCGGGGCCGATGGGAGGACCGTGGCCCGGCCCGACACCCTGGTCGGCACCGACTCGCACACGCCCATGGTCGCCGCGCTGGGGGTGCTCGGGTGGGGGGTCGGGGGCATCGAGGCCGAGGCCGCGATGCTCGGCCATCCGATGAGCCTCGTGTGGCCCGAGGTGGTCGGGGTGCGGCTGACCGGGGCGCTGAAACCAGGCGTCACCGCCACGGACCTGGTCCTGACCGTGACAGAGGTCCTGCGGCGCGTGGGCGTGGTCGGGCGCTTCGTCGAGTTCTTCGGACCGGGGCTCCGTGCCCTGCCCATCCCGGACCGGGCCACGCTGGCCAACATGTCCCCCGAGTACGGGGCGACCGTGGGGTTCTTCCCGGTGGACCACGAGACGCTCGCCTACCTGCGGTTCACGGGGAGGTCCCAGGAGCAGGTGGCTCTGGTCGAGGCGTACGCGAGGGCGCAAGGGCTGTTTTGCGCGCCGGGTGACCCGGACCCGGACTTCGACCAGGTCGTCGAGGTCCCCCTGGACCTCGTGGAGCCGAGCCTGGCCGGTCCCCGCCGTCCGCAGGATCGCGTGGCCCTGGCAGAGGTCCCGAAGTCGTTCGCCGCGGCCTGGCCCGAGGCCCACAAGGCCGCGGACATCGAGGTGGACGGGGAGGCCGCGACCTTGCAGGACGGGGCAGTGGTCATCGCGGCCATCACCTCGTGCACGAACACCTCCAACCCGTCCGTGATGGTCGCAGCGGGGTTGCTCGCGAAGAGGGCTGTCGAGCGGGGGCTGCGCCGGGCCCCCTGGGTCAAGACAAGCCTGGCACCTGGCTCCCGGGTCGTGACGCGGTATCTCGAGCAGGCGGGCCTGATGCCATATCTGGAGGCCCTGGGTTTCCACCTCGCGGGGTACGGCTGCACCACGTGCATCGGCAACTCCGGGCCGCTACCCGAGCCCGTGGCGCGCGCCGTGGACACACACGGCCTGATTGTGGCCGCGGTCCTGTCCGGCAACCGCAACTTCGAGGGGCGCATCCACCCACAGGTCCGGGCGAACTACCTCGCATCCCCGCCCCTGGTCGTCGCCTACGCCATCGCGGGGCATGTGGGCGCTGACCTAACCCGCGAGCCTTTGGGTCTGGACTCCCGCGGCGAGCCGGTGTTCCTGCGCGATTTGTGGCCGAGCCCGGCGGAGGTCGAGGCCGTCATCCGGTCGAGCCTCTCTCCCGAGATGTTCCGCGAGATGTATCAAGACGTCTTTACGGGGGATGAGGCGTGGGCCTCCCTGGACGTGGCCGACTCGGCCCTCTACCCGTGGGACCCATCGTCGTCCTACATCTGCCGGCCCCCGTACTTCGAGGGTCTCCCGCCGGAGCCCGCGCCGGTGACGGACCTGCGGGGGTTGCGAGTGCTTGCAGTCCTGGGCGACAGCGTGACCACGGACCACATCTCGCCCGCGGGGTCGATCCGCGCGGACAGTCCTGCGGGGCGATACCTCATCGAGCGGGGCGTGGCCCCCCGCGATTTCAACACCTACGGGTCGCGACGCGGCCACCACGAGGTCATGGTGCGCGGGACCTTCGCGAACATCCGCCTGCGAAACCTCCTGGTGCCCGGGGTCGAGGGCGGGTTCACCAGGCACCCGTCGTCTCCGGAACCCATCCCCATCTACGATGCAGCCATGCGCTACGCCTCGGACGGGGTGCCTCTGCTCGTCATCGCGGGGCGCGAATACGGGACCGGGTCCTCGCGGGACTGGGCGGCCAAGGGCACGGCCCTGTTAGGCGTGCGCGCGGTGCTCGCGCAGTCCTTCGAGCGCATCCACAGGTCCAACCTGGTCGGGATGGGGGTGTTGCCGCTCGAGTTCGAGCCGGGTGAAGGCCGCGAATCCCTGGGGCTTTCAGGCCTCGAAACCTATGACATCGAGGGGTTGCGCGACGACATGCCCCCTCGCGCCCGCGTCCTGGTCCGCGCCACCGCGCCGGACGGTAGCTTGCGCACTTTCCACGCGATTGCACGCCTGGACACCCCGGAGGAGGTCGTCATCTACCGCCACGGAGGCATCCTGCCGTACGTGCTGCGGTCGCTGGTTGCCCAAGAATAAGACATGGGCTGTTTTCGCGTCCTTGTGTTCGTCGTCTTCCCCCCCTGGTCGTCCTCGACCGCGGCTGCGGGTCCGTCGTGATCGTCACGCTGCTTACGCTCGCTCGCTGGGTCCCCGGTGTGATTGGGGCGCTCGTCATCGTGAACCGGCCCCGGTGAACCACGGACGCGGTACAAGTCACTCCTCCGGTCTTCCGAAAAGAAGGTACCGGTACACCTGGCTTGCCTTGGGCGTCACGCGCTCGCCGACCATGTCGAAATATTCCTGCGGCGTGGGCAGGCGGCCCAGCAGGGCCGCGACCGCCCCGACCTCGGCAGACCCCAGGAAGACGCGCGCGTCCGTGCCCATACGGTGGTCGAAGTTGCGCGTCGAGGTCGAGAACACGGTCACCCCGTCCGGGACCCGGGCCTGGTTGCCCATGCACAGCGAGCAGCCAGGGACCTCGATGCGGGCTCCCACCGCGGCATAGATCGAGAAAAGCCCTTCCCGCTTCAGGCGCTCATGGTCCATGCGCGTGGGCGGACAGAGCCAGATGCGCACGGCCGGGTTGAACTTGGCCCCGCGCCAGATCTCGGCCGCGGCCCGGAAATGAGCGATGTTCGTCATGCACGACCCGATGAATACGTCGTGTATCGGGGTCCCCGCGACCTCGGACAAGGGCCTCACGTCGTCCGGATCGTTGGGGCAGGCGACGATTGGCTCTGTGATTTCCTCGAGGGCGATATCGATGACCGCCGCGTATTCGGCGTTGTCGTCCCGGCGCAAGAGGGTCGGGTTCGCGAGCCACGCCTTCATGTCCGCGATGCGACGGCGCAGGGTCTCCGCATCCTGGTAGCCGTCCGCGATCATTTGCTCAAGGAGCGCGACGTTCGACCGCAGGAACGTGGCCACGCTCTCGATGGACAGCGAGATGGTCGCTCCCGCGGCGCTGCGCTCGGCCGATGCATTCGCGAGTTCAAACGCCTGCTCCACCGTCAGGTCCGGCAGGCCCTCCATCTCGAGGATGCGCCCGTTGAACACGTTGACCTTGTTCTTCTTGGGCACGGTCAGGAGCCCCTTCCGGATGGCCCACAGCGGGATGGCGTTGACCACGTCGCGTAAGGTGATGCCGGGGTTCAGGCGGCCGTGGAAGCGTACGAGCACGCTCTCGGGCATGTCGAGCGGCATGAATCCTAGGGCGCCCGCGAAGGCCACGAGCCCGGAGCCGGCCGGGAACGACAGCCCAATGGGGAAGCGGGTGTGGGAATCGCCGCCCGTGCCGAGCGTATCCGGGAGAATCATGCGGTTGATCCACGAGTGGATGACCCCGTCCCCGGGCTTCAGGGCCACTCCGCCGCGCTCCGTGATGAAGCGCGGCAGGGTCTCGTGCATCTGGACATCCGCGGGCTTGGGATAGGCCGCGGTGTGGCAGAACGACTGCATGAACAGCGGCGCCTGGAAGCGCAAGCACGCGAGTTCCTTCAGTTCGTCCGCGGTCATGGGGCCGGTCGTGTCCTGGGAGCCCACGGTCGTCATGCTGGGCTCGCATGCGGTGCCGGGCAGGACCCCGGGCAGGCCGCACGCTCGGCCCACGATCTTTTGGGCCAGGGTGTAGCCCTGACCCGGCTTTGGCTTGGGGTTTTCGACCCTGGTAAAGAGTTCGCTCGGGCCCAGGCCCAGGGCCTTGCGCGCCCTGTCCGTCAGCGAGCGCCCGATGATGAGCGGGATGCGGCCACCAGCGCGGAACTCGTCGCGCAGGGTCGGGGGCTTGAGCGTGAAGGTCGCCAGGACCTCGCCGCCCGGGGTCCGCGCCTCGCCACGCTCGATGTCGAGCACCACCTCGTCCCCAGTGTTCATGCGCGTCACGTCCATGACGAGGGGGAGGCCCCCGGAGTCCTCGACCGTGTTGAAGAAGATAGGCGCGATTACCCCGCCGATCACCACCCCACCGCGCCGCTTGTTGGGTACACCAGGGATGTCCTCGCCGATGTGCCACATCAGGCTATTGGTGGCCGACTTGCGGGAGGAGCCGGTCCCGACCACGTCCCCGACGAAGGCCACACGGGCGCCGCGGCCGCGGTACTCCGCGATGGTCTTCAGGCCGCCCGGAAAGCGCGTGCGCCCCATCGCCAGGGCGTGCAGAGGGATATCAGGCCGCGTGGCCGCGTCCGCCGCGGGCGAGAGGTCGTCCGTGTTCGTCTCGCCCTCCACCTTGAAGACTGTCACCGTCAACGTCGCGGGAAGCCCGGGGCGGCGGGTGAACCACTCCCCCGCGGCCCACCTCTCGAGGACGCGGCACGCCGCGGGCAACTCCTCGGAAAGTTTCAGCACCTCGTCAAAGGCGTCATAGACCTGGGTCAGCCCCGCCAGGGCCTCGACCGCCTCGTCCGCGACCTCGGCATCGCGCAGCGCCCGCACCAGGGGCGCGACGTTGTAGCCCCCGAGCATCATCCCGAGCATCCGGACCGCGTCCGTCTTCGTGATGAGCGGCGAGGACACCCGGCCCTCCAGGATGGCCGCCAAAAACTCCGCCTTGACCTTCGCGGCTGGGTCCACGCCGGGCGGCACCCGGTCGCGCAAAAGCCCCATCAAGAACTCGCCCTCCCCCTTTGGCGGGTCCTGAAGCATCTCGCACACGGCCCTCGTCTGCTCCTCGTTGAGCGGAAGCGGCGGGATCCCCAAGGCCGCCCTCTCCTCCTCATGCTTGCGGTACGCCTCGAGCATGGCTCATCCTCTTCGCCCCTTCTGCCCGGGCCCACCCCGGTCAGAGTCCTCATTTTCCTACCGCATCTCGTCCCCGCTGTCCCTAGGAAAGCGACCATGGATACAGGTTCTGTCATCCAACGGCTGTCAGGCGCGCCCGAGGGACCAGCCGCATGCGAGCAAGCCACAAAAACGAAGCGAGGGATGCGTTGGAGTAGACAGTAGCGGCCCGCTTTGGCTCGCTCGTGGTGTGGCGCCGATGAAGGCGGCCCCTGCGCTCGCCGAGGCCTTCCGGCGGACCGGTGCGCGCCTGCAGGGCGCACGCGAGGTCCTCGGCACCAGCGAGCAGTGCGCAGTCCCGGGGTGCGCGCCGGCTACGGTGCGCACACGAAACTGGCGCGATCCTGCTTGATGGTCTCGATCAGGTCCTCCAACTGGTCTGGCCAGGGAAGTCCAAAGACCCCCAACTCCGCCGGGGAGAGCGGGAACTGTCCGTCGGTCGGCACAACCCAACGGCCGCCCCCCGCGACCGCGACCCCCAAGGAAGAATACAGCCCGTAGGCCACAAAGAAGTGGTCGCCGGGGCTCCCGGCGCCCGCGAACACCATGTGGGTCCTCACATCGAGCGGCTGGCCGTCCGTGGTCGCATACGGACCCATTGCGAGCCTCGGGGAGCCCCAGCCTCGCGCCGAGCCTTGGATCACATCCGTCGCCAGGCAGGGGGCCTCACAGGCAGGTGACTGCGGCACCTCCGGGACGCACATCTTCGCAGGTTCCGGTAGGCCCTGGTAGCACCAGAAGATCGGGTCGTCGTTCGGGGCCTCGACACACTCCCCCTCTTTGCAGGCGGCCTGTTCACCACAGGAGAGGTTGTTCCGCATCCACTTCGCGAAGTTCACGAGGTATTCCCCGTCCAGGCAGGGGGCCCCCACGTACAACACGTGCTGTCGCACGCACGGCAGGGCCTCGTCCACACAGACATGGTCCTTTGAGCAGCGCGCCGGGGCCGGCAGGCAATCCGCGTCCTTCGAACACGGCTTGCCCGCCGCGGTTCCGTGTCTCCGGATGAACTCCGCCGCGAGATACAACAATCTTCGGTCGCAGAGACCTCTGCCCTCCGGTATGTGAAAGACCTCCTTTCGGTCCAAAATCCCCCGCAACCGCAACTCGTCGTTCTCATGAACCCAGCAGGTGCCTGCGTGGCACCCCCCCGTCCCACAATCCTCGGAAGTGGAGCACGGCACCCCCGTATCTCGGATCGTCTCGACACCGTCCACATATTCGGCGACCGCGAGCGGGTCCTGGGTCCAGACATCGGGGTAGCCATAGACGCTGAATGGAAAGACCTTTTCCAGGTCCTGCTCCGAGACGGCCTGCCATTCGCAAGTATCGTAGTGCTGATCGTCATATGGCGGCAGGTCCACGGCGACATGGTACCCTGTCCAGCAAACCTTTTCTTCTGTCGCGTTCTCCTGGAAACCCACGCGATGAGGACTATGAATCAACACGATTTGCGTCCCCGGCTCCCCAGCGAAGGCCTCGATCAGGCGACGGATGAAGAAGGCGGCCAGGAGATGGGTGCGCATGGCCCCATACCCCCCCGTCAACACGTGGTGTACCCCGAATGGCGGTGGCGACCAGGGCGGGCACTCCGACCCCAGCGCAGACGCCTCATCCAGAGCCAGACGCATCACCTCCGGGTCCACGAAGTAGGCCCACGCGAGCGACACGGTGTCCACCACGATATACAGCCGCAGGACATTGTCCACGCAGTCGCCTCCGACGCAGACCTGGCCGGGCGGGCACGGGGCCACATCAAGGGTGCCGGATGGTGAGCAGGCGTATCGCACGCCGTCCCGACAGATAACGGACCCGGGCTCGCACGGCTGCGGGCTCGAATCCTGACCTTCTGGAGGTTCGGCGTCCGGCCCGGTTGGCTCCTCTCCCGTGGCGACTCGGTCATCCCCTGGCCCGGGTTCAGTGGCCTCGACCGCGCCATCCGGGTCGGCTCGGTCGTCCGTGTCCGCCGCGTCAGGCGATGAAGCCTCATCGAGAGTGTCCGCGATGGGGTCCGCCGCGTGATCGCTTGCACCGCCTTGGCCGGTGCAGGCCGTGGCCAGGAGCAACGACGCCAAGATCATCCTCTCGACGGAAAGGCGCCCCCGGCCTCGCATCAGGCACCCCGACAGATACGCTCTCATCTTCATTCCTCCGTCAGGTCGTCAGCAGTCACGTCAGGCCCAACCGCGAACACTTCAGGTGGTTGGACGAGGGAAGGCTCGCTCGGGTTGTCCCACCTTCCTTTCCTTGTCTTCCCCCTCAATGGCCTCCGCTGTAATGCTAGAAACATCATCGTCTCTCTCAAGCGTCAACCCGCATCTGCCACGGGATCCGAAACGTGATATCTAAATCATTTCCGATTGTTGCTGGTCGGTTTCTCCGGGTCTCCAGCCCAATCAACGCCCTGACCCTGTCCAAAAGCCGCTGGCGCTCCTTCCGCTGGCGGGCGGCCTCGACTGGGTCTCGAGGAGCACGCCCCCCAGCCAAAGCCTCCTGAAGATAGCCCCTCAATCGCTCCTGGTCCCGATCGTGCAGGCCACCGTCACCGAAAAGCCGCCAAACCAACTTCCGGCACTCGCACTCCCATTCCGGCTGCGTGTAGCCCTCGACCGGGACAGGCACCCGCTCGTCGTCGGGTCCGTGTGGGCCACCCCTCCGACTCATACCGCCTCTCCGACCCTCGCTACCTGTTTACGGCCATCCCCCTGGGATGGCGGCCCTTGATACAAGACAAGTGTATCGTTAATAGGGAAACTTCACTCGGAGGCGTCCAAGTTTGCTGCGGCACTGGCCGGCCACTGCTCGTCGAGCCCCTACGGCCGCCCAGGGACGCAAGCGTGGTCGAGGCGACCACGAAGCCCCGGCGACCAGAGGCTCGACGTGCGGGTGGCGTCGGGACTACTGCCCAGGGTCTGGTAGCGGCTCGATGATGACCGGCTCGTCCGAAGGAGAACCGTTGCTCGGCGCGGGAGCCGGTTCGCCTGGCGATTCGTCGCTCGCCTGGCACGCCTCGGGCCGACTCTTCGCGGCCTCGAAGACTCCATGCCTCATCATCGAAATCCGTGGCGGCTTGCGGGGGCTTTTTCTCCCACCATCGGCAATAGGGCCCGTTGCACCTTTTTGCTCGACTTTGGCTGATGGCCGCCCAGGCCGGGCGCCCCAACCTCGGGACGAAACGGGCCTCTGCCGAAAACGGCCACCAAACGAGTATTTGACATGCCACCGTCACCTAGAGAGAATCGGCTCCATGGAGCATCGCCGTCTCTTGGCCATGCTGGTCGCCTGGTCGCTCGCGTGCGCGGGGGGGGCAGACCCTGCGCAGGGACCGGACGCGGGCGCCCCGGACTCGGACGCCCCGGACGCCGCCCTGCCGGACCGCCCGGACGCCGCGGCCCCGGAGGAACCCGGCCCGGGGAGCGACGCCCACGCGGACCCCGGACCCGCGCCGCGCATCGAGTTCTTGGCCCCGGCCCCTGGGACCTACGCGACCGGCTGCGGACAGCCGTTTCCCGTGCGCGTGCGCGTGGAATCGCCCGGCGCTCTGCTCGCCGAAGTGGTGGCCGCAGGGCAGCCCATCGAGGCCCGCGAGGGGGAACAGGAGGTCGTGATTGCGCTGTGGCCCGGCCTCAACCTGATCGAGGCGAGCGCCCGCACCGTGACCGGGGCGCAATCCGTCGAGCACCGAGCCGTCCTGTGCGGGGAGTACCGGTCGCCTGCCGAGGCGGTGGCCCACGCCGCGGACCTCTACCTGGGCCGGCAGGCGCTGACCGTGATCGGTCGGGCCGCGGCGCGGTTCGTGGACACCGCGGACCTCGGGGGCATCGCGCGCGGCATGAACCCGCTCTACCGGTCATCGCTCGTCACCGTGACCGCGGAGGACGTGACGCTCTCGCCAGGGACGGAAGTGACGCTCAAGCCGGCCTGGGGCCTGATCGTGCTGGGCCTCCTGGTGCGGGACCTGGACGTGCGAGCCGTCGTGTCCCTGCTGGACCAGCCCTCGACGACCTGGCGCGTCCGGATCGCGACCGCCCGCTTGTCGGCCGAGGGGATGGTCACGCTCGACGTCGTGCCGGCCCGCCCAGGAAGCGGCGGGGGGGACCCACCCCAGGGCCGCGTGTCCGTCGGCCTCGCCGGGATGACCCTCGACCTCGGGGACCCGATAGTGACGGTCGAGGGGCTCGCGGACGACCTGCTCGCCGTCTTCCCGGAGTACCGCGAGACGATCATCCAGACGGTCGAGGGGTTCTTGGCGGGCTTCCTGGAAGAACAAGTGACTCGGGCCGTGGGGGCTGCGTTCGAGCGGCTCGCGGACCCGATCCCCATCGAGGTGCTCGACCGGGCCTTCGATCTGCGCTTTTGGCCGTCCGAAGCCGAAGTGACCCCGGACGGGGTGCGGGTCGGGCTCGACGTAGGGCTGACCGGCCTGGACGCGGTCCCCGCGCACAACTCCCCCGGGGCCCTCGCGACCCCGGGCCAGGAGGCATGGCCGGAGGTCCAAGGTGTCCGGGTCTCCCTCAAGGACGACCTTCTCAACGTGGTGTTTCACGAGGCGTGGCGGTCGGGTCTTCTGGACTTCACCGTGGACCAGGCGTTCCTGGACACCCACAAGGTTGAGGTGGACCTCGTCGCGGGGTTTTTGGGAGGGGTCCTGGCCTTACTGCCCGGCCCCCCGGTGAACCCGGAGACCCGGATCGCGGTGGACCTGCGCGCGACCTTCCCGCCGGTCGCGTCCCTGGACCTGCCGGCCTCGGGCGGGGTCCGGCTAGGGGTGGGCGATTTGTGGCTGGAGGTCCGCCGGGACACGGCGCCCGATCAAGACCCCCTGCTCGCGATGGCCGTGACGATCCGGATGGACGGAGAGGTGGTCCCCGCCGAGGGCTGGGGCGCGGGGTCCGCGGTGACGGTGAACCTCCACGCCCTGGACGTGGCCCTGGACGTCGCGGACCCCGACGGGAGGTTCGCCGGGGTCGAGGTGTATCTCGAGGAGACCACGTCCGGGCTGCTCCAGGCCATCGGCCCCACGGTGTCCGGGCTGCTGGGGTCCATCCCGCTGCCGTCCTTTGGCGGGTTCGCCGTGAGCGGCCTGCGCGCCGGGACGGACCGCGAGGACGGCGGGGTCCTGTTCGTCACGGGCGACCTGGTGGAGGTCAATCCGTGACGGCGCACCGTCCGACATGCGCGCTCCTCGTGGCCGCGGCGTGCCTGGCCGCGTGCGGCGGGGGCGGGGGAGGCACGGGCAGCGACGCGGGCACGCCAGGGCCGCCCGTGGACACGCTGGGCCCTTGCGACACAGGCGGAACGGTTCGCATCGTGGCCCTGGATGCCTTCGGGCGGCGACTGCGCGCCTGGGACATCGTCGTCTCCGCGAACGCGGCCGTTGTCGAGACCGCACGCGGGCGGGACCCGCTGGTCCCCGCCTCCCCGGGCGCGCCGCTGCGCGTGGCCGTGCAAGCGGACGGCTTCATGTCCGCGGAGGTCGAGGTTCGCCTGGACCCTGGCGCCGCGGAAGGCGCGTCGGTCCGGGTGGTCGCGGGTCCCGCGTGGACCGCCTTGTCCAGGGCCCCGGACGCAGGCTGCCGGGTCACCTGCTACGTGGGCCTCGACCACCTCTGGTTCGCCCCGTCCGGCCGCCCGTTTCGCGACGGGAACCAGGTGGACCTCCTGATGGACGGCGAGGCGTTCTGGACCGCAGTGCGCGAAGACCTTGTGCGGGCGACCACGGACGTACGGATGAGCACCTGGTGGTGGCAGTCGGACTTCGAACTGGTCCGGCCCCCCGGGCACGAGACCATGACCCCCGCCCAGCGGCGCGCGAACACGATCCTCGCGACCCTGGACACGTCGCCGGCGTTCAAGCGCCTCCTGATCAATCGCTTCGCGCCCGAGACCGCGACCGGCATGGCCTACCTGAACACGGACCTGGACATCCGGGCCCGCGGGGTCGCGGAGGGAGACGGCTTCGAGGTCATCCTCCAGGGGAACGCGACGGAGGTCCCCCTGGTCGGGACCTACGAGGGTCCCGTCCCAAGGTGGTCCTTCGCGGACAGGGTCGCGCGCAACCCGGAGTTCGCGGGCGAGGACTGGCCGGGGGTCGCGCGCGGCGCCGCGGTCCTGACTGCCCTGGACGCGGCCTCCTATCACCAGAAGGCCTTCGTCATGGACGGGCGCGTGGCCTACGTCAGCGGGATGAACGTCAAGAGCACGGACTGGGACACGTCGGACCACCGGGTGTTCGACTCGCGACGCATGAAGTTCGACACGCCCTCGGAGGAGCGTTTGCGCGTCCAGGAGAAGCGGCAGTTGCCGGACCTCGGGCCTCGCAAGGACTACGGCATCCGCCTGGAAGGTCCGGCGGCCGCCGACGTGGACGATGTCTTGTGGGTGCGCTGGGACTTGGCCCTGGCCGAGGGCGCGATGTATGCGGAGCATGCGACGCCGTTTCCCAGGCCGGTCCCCACCGGGTCCTGGGACTGGTCGGTCCCCCAGGGTCGCCCGCTCGTGCAGGTGGTCGCCACCCTCCCTCCCCCCATCGAGGAGCAGTCCATCCTCGAGACGTGGGCGAGGGCCCTGCGCAACGCGGCGTCGTACATCTATATCGAGGACCAGTACTGGCGGATGCCGATCCTGAACTCCGTGATCCTTCAGACCCTCCGGGAGCGCCCCTGGGTCACCCTGGTCGTGGTGACCAAGCCCGTGTCGCTCGCGGACGGGGCGAAGAAGTGGACGGTCGAGACGGACCGCGCGTTCCGCGAGGAGGCCGGGGACCGGTACCTCCTTTTGCAACTCAAGAGTTTCGACGCCGTGCCGCGCGCCGGGCCGTCCGAGCCGGACAGCGAGACCGCGACCTTCTACTTCGTGGACATGGACGTGCACTCTAAGATGTTGATTGTGGACGACGAGTATTTGTCCGTTGGCTCCTGCAACAAGAACAACCGCGGGCTCCTATACGAGGGCGAACTGAACGTCTCGGTGTGGGACCCGGAATGGGTGCGCGAGGCGAGGCGGCGGATCTACCGGAACCTCGTCGGTCCCGAGCGCGCCTCCGAGGTCGGCGACGACCCCGCCGCCAACTTCGCGCTGCTGAAGGACATCGCCGAGCACAACGCCTCGGTCGAGGCCTGGTGGCACGCGAACGGCCCAGGTCTCGATGCGGCAAGCGTGACCGCAGCCGCCCAGGAACACCGGCCTCACGGATTTGTGTATCCGTTATCTTTCACGTCTGATTATCTGATTGAAGTGGGTCCTGACGTGTTCTAGGTCCCCGGCCCGCTCAGACAGTCCGCGCCGTGGGACGTCGCGCATGGTTGACGCGAAACGACACAAAGCGAACATGGGTGGCCGCGCGCACAAGAGTCCCCCTTTTGGCCAGAACACTGGCAGAGGCCGACCTGCTTGAATCTGACCCCGTGACCCGCAAACGGCTTTGCGGTGCGACGGCCTTGGCGCATGCCAAGACAAGACACCGCCTCGAAATCCTGGTATGAAAAGGGCCGCGAGGCGGACCCGCGGGAGGGGGTGGGCCAGGCCATGGACGAGACGGACCTGCACACGCTGAACCTGGAGTTCGCGGAGGACTTGGCCGAGCAGTATCAGCGCGACCCGATGTCCGTGCCGGAAGGATTCCGCAAGGTATTCGAGGCCCAAGCCGGACCCTACAGGCGCGGCCCGTCATTCCGGCCCCGCGGGCTATTTGAACCGGTGCCGCGCCCGGAAACGGCCGGGCACGATGCCCTGGCCACCGCGAACCTCCAGGACCGGGTGGACCAGTTGATCCGGGCCTATCGGGTGCGGGGGCATCTGGTCGCGGACCTCGACCCCCTGGGACGCCCGCGTCCCCCGCAGGTTGAACTGGACCCGGCCTTCTACGGGTTCACCGAGGCCCACATGGACCTCGTGTTCTCGACCCGCACCATCTTCCCACACGAGTCGTTGACCCTGCGCGCCATCCTCGAGCACCTGCGCAACACGTACTGCCGCTCCATCGGCGTGCAGTTCATGCACATTGACGACCTCGCGCTCAAGACCTGGCTCCAGGAGCGCATGGAGGGGACCGAGAACCGCTGCACCCTGACCCGTGCCGAGCAGGTCCGTATCCTGACCCGCCTGACCGATGCTGTGTTGTTCGAGGAGTTTATTCAGAAGAAATACATTGGGGCGAAAAGTTTTAGCCTCGAGGGGGCCGAGACCCTGATCCCGCTACTGGACCTGGCCATCGAGCGGGCCGGGGAACAGCACATTGACGAGATTGTGATCGGGATGGCGCACCGAGGGCGTCTGAACGTACTTGCGAACATCATGGGCAAGAGCCCGCGGCGAATCTTTCAGGAGTTCGAGGACCCGGACCCGGAGGCATTCCTTGGGCATGGCGACGTCAAATATCACTTAGGCCACTCGACCACGTGGAAGACGCTGACCGGCTACGACGTGCACCTGTCCCTGTGCTTCAACCCAAGCCACCTCGAGTTCGTCAACCCTGTGGCCCTGGGGCGGATGCGGGCCAAGATGGACCGCGCCGGCGATGCCGAGCACCGGCGCGGACTCGTGATCTTGATCCACGGGGACGCGGCCTTTGCAGGCGAGGGGATCGTCCAGGAGACCCTGAACTTGAGCCAGTTGCGGGGCTACTCGGTCGGCGGGACCTTGCACGTCGTCGTCAATAACCAGATCGGGTTCACGACCTCGCCCGAGGACGGGCGCTCGAGCCCCTACGCGACCGACGTGGCCCGCATGCTCCAGGTCCCCATCTTCCATGTCAATGGCGAGGACCCGGAGGCCGTGGCCCAGGTCGTGCGCCTGGCCATGGACTTCCGGGCCCGCTACCAGCGCGACGTCGTGATTGACCTGTTTTGCTACCGGAAACATGGCCACAACGAGACCGACGAGCCCGCGTTCACGCAACCTCTGATGGTCAAAGCGATCCAGGCGAGGCGCTCCGTGCGCGATGCCTACCTCGAGCGCCTGTTGGCGCTCGGCGAGGTCAGCCGCGAGGAGGCGGACGAGATCGCGGCCCGACGCAGGGCCATGTTCGAGGCGGAACTCGCGGTCGCACGCCGGGAACCCCTGGCACGACCCGGAAGCCCCAGGGGGCTGTGGGCAGGATACATCGGGGGCCCAGAGGCCGGTGTCCCAGAGCCCGACACCGGGGTGGACCGCGAGCGACTTGCGTCCCTCCTCATGGCCATGACGCGGCTTCCCGAGGACTTCCATCCCCACCCGAAGATCCGGCGCTTCTTGGAGCAGAGGGCCGCGATGGCTCGAGGGGAGCGGCCACTCGATTGGGGAGCGGCCGAAGCCCTGGCCTTTGCGACGTTGGCCGTGGAGGGGCACCGGGTACGCCTGTCCGGACAGGACTCGCAGCGCGGGACCTTCAGCCACCGCCACGCGGTCCTGCACGATGTGGAGGACGGTCATCGCTACGAGCCCCTGAATCACCTGGCCCCAGGGCAGGCGCCCGTCGAGGTCTACAACAGCCCGCTCTCGGAGGCCGGGGTGTTGGGGTTTGAGTACGGGTACTCGCTCGATTGCCCGGATGGACTCGTGATATGGGAGGCCCAGTACGGGGACTTCATCAACGCGGCCCAGGTCATCGTGGACCAGTTCATCGCGAGTGCGGAGGCGAAATGGCACCGCTTGTCCGGGCTGACGTTGTTGTTGCCCCACGGCCTCGAGGGACAGGGGCCCGAGCATTCGAGCGCGCGCCTCGAGCGCTTCCTCGCCTTGTTCGCGGAGGACAACTTCCAGATTACCATCCCGACCACGCCGGCCCAGTTCTTCCACCTCCTGCGCCGGCAGGTCCTGCGGCCCTGGCGAAAGCCGCTCGTGGTCTTGACGCCGAAGTCGCTATTGCGCCACCCCGAGGCGGTGTCCTCGCTTGACGAGATGGCCGCGGGCCGATTCCGCAGGGTCTTGCCGGATGACCGGGGGGCCGAGCGCCAGGCGCGCCTCGTCCTCTTGTGCGCGGGGAAGGTCTACTACGACCTCGTGGCCTACCGGCGCGAGAAGGGGCGAGACGACGTAGCCATTGTGCGCATTGAGCAGTTCGAGCCCTTGCGCGACGAGACCCTGGCCGAGGCGCTCTTTGCGTACCCGGACGGAACCCCTGTGCGCTTCGTGCAGGAGGAGCCCGAGAACATGGGTGCGGCGTGCTGGCTGCGCCGCCGCTTTGGTCGCGAGGTGTTGCTCGGGCGCTGGCCCTTGACGGTGGTGGCGAGGCCGCCCTCTGCGAGCCCAGCGACGGGCTCCCTCGCCAGCCATCGCGCGGAGCAGGCGGCGCTCATCGAGAGGGCCTTCTCTCAGTAGGAGAAACGAATGGCGGTCGAGATCAAGGTCCCCGCTGCCGGGGAGTCGGTGACGGAAGGGATGGTCGCATCGTGGCTCAAGGCCGAAGGCGAGTGGGTCGCGGCGGACGAGCCGGTTGTGGTCTTGGAGACAGACAAGGCCACGGTCGAGGTCCCGGCCCCGGCATCCGGGGTCCTGCTACGGATCCTTCATGGTCCTGGCGATGTCGTGAAGGTGGGCGAGGTCCTGGGCCTCGTGGACGAGACCGCAAAGGCCCGGGAGGGGCAAGCGCAGCGAAGCGCCCCTTCCGCGGTGGCGGAGCCGTCCGCGCCCGTGTCCTTTGGCCCGGCGCGCAAGGAGGAGCCCCGGATCATGCCGGCCGCCCGACGGGCCATGGCCCAGGCGGGTGTGAGCGTTCAGGAGGTGGTCCCGTCCGGACCCGGTGGCAGGGTCCTCAAGGAAGACGTAGAGCGCGCGATCCAGGCGCGCGCAGAGGCAACGAGACAGGCCCCATCCACACCCCCGCCACCTCTGAAGACCGCAGCGGAGCCGGCCTCCCGCGAGGAGGAGGTCGTGCCTATGAGCATGCTCCGGCGCCGCATCGCGGAGAAACTCGTCCAGGCCCGGCTCGAGATGGCGATCCTCACGACCTTCAACGAGATCGACATGAGTCGGGTCCAGGCCCTGCGGCGCGAGCGCGGCGAGGCGTTCCAGGCACGGCACGGGGTGAAACTGGGGATGATGTCGTTCTTCGTGAAGGCCGTGGTTGACGCGCTCAAGCGCTTCCCCGTCGTCAACGCCTCTGTGAAGGGCACCGATATTATCTACCACAACTATTACGACATCGGAATTGCCATCGGGTCCGGTCGGGGCCTCGTGGTCCCGATCCTGCGCGATGCGGACCGCCTATCCTTCGCGGCCATTGAGAAGGCCATCGCGGACTTTGCGCGGCGAGCGCAGGAGAACCGCCTGGACGTGGCGGAACTGCAAGGCGGGACCTTCACCATCTCGAACGGCGGGGTCTTCGGCTCCCTGATGTCCACCCCCATCATCAACCCGCCGCAGAGCGCGGTCCTGGGACTGCACGCGATCCAGGACCGCCCGGTCGTGCGGGACGGGCAAGTGGTGGTGCGGCCCATGATGTACGTGGCCCTGTCCTACGACCACCGCATCATTGATGGGCGCGAGGCCGTGTCCTTCTTGCGCCACGTCAAGGAGGTCGTTGAGGACCCGGCCCTATTGATGCTAGAGTTGTGAGATGCCGTCGGAAGCGGTGGAGCACGACTTAGTCGTCATCGGAGGGGGTCCTGGGGGCTACGTGGCCGCGATCCGCGCGGCGCAGTTGGGCCTGAACGTGGCTTGCGTCGAGCGGGAGCCCTCGCTCGGGGGGACCTGCCTTCGCGTGGGGTGCATCCCGAGCAAGGCCCTGCTCGAGTCCTCTGCGCGCTTTGAGGTGGCCCGCCGCGGCCTCAAGGCCCACGGGGTCATGGTCACGGAGGTGACGCTGGACCTCATGGCCATGATGCGCCGCAAGGAGCGCATCGTGAAGGGTCTCGCATCAGGGATCGAATATCTGTTCACAAAAAACAAGATCACAAGGTATCGAGGGCACGCACGTCTGGACGGACCTGGACGGGTCGTGGTGGATGGCGAGGGACCAAACACCTTGCGAGCACGGTTCATCTTGATTGCGACAGGCAGCCGTCCCGCGACCCTTCCGGGCGTGCAGTTTGGCGGGCGGATCGGCACCAGCACCGAGGCCCTGTCCTACCCGGAGGTCCCTGCCCACCTCGTCGTGATTGGCGCGGGGGCCATCGGCCTGGAACTCGGGTCCGTGTGGCGCAGGCTAGGCGCGCGCGTCACGGTCCTCGAGTACCTGGACCGTATCTTGCCCGGCGTGGATGCGGACATTGCGGACAAGGCCCGCAAGGCCCTCGAGCGCCAGGGCCTCGCGTTCCACCTGGGGGCGCGGGTGACCGGGGCGCGCGAGGAAGGGGATGGGTGCGTGGTTGAAGTGGACGGGATGGAGCCGCTCCGCTGCGACCGCGTGCTGGTCGCGGTCGGGCGCGTGCCGGTCACGGAGGGCCTGGGCCTCGAAACCGTGGGCATCGAGCCGGACCGCAGGGGGTTCATCCCAGTGGACGAGCGCTTCCGCACCTCCGCGGAAGGGGTCTTCGCGGTTGGAGACGTGATCGGTCCCCCCATGCTCGCGCACAAGGCCCACGAGGAGGCCATCGCCTGCATCGAGGCCTTTGTCACCGGCTACGGCCACGTGAACTACGACGCAATTCCCTCGGTCTGCTACACCGAGCCGGAGGTCGCCTCCGTGGGCCACACCGAGGAGGCCCTGCGCGAGGCAGGCATCGAGTACCGCGCGGGCACCTTCCCGTTTCGGGCGAACGGTCGCGCCATGACCCTTGGAGAATCCGAGGGCGAGGTCAAGGTCCTAAGCGACGCGCGCACGGACCGCATCCTCGGCGTGCACATCCTGGGCCCGCACGCCGGAGACCTGATCGCTGAGGCCGTGGCCGCCATCGAGTTCGGGGCGACATCGGAGGACCTGGCTCGCGTCTGCCACGCGCATCCGACCCTACCCGAGGCCCTGCG
>FWWL01000637.1_pt1 | contig 93815 bp, 79 predicted proteins | sample 2228331 | NCBI WGS metagenome assembly FWWL01 (sample SAMEA103939775, study PRJEB20133) | metagenome | reverse complement strand
CTATACTCATGTTGGAAGCCTCCTTCGCTTGCTTTGTTTTTGATACCCCAAGCATAATCGAAGGTGGCTTCCTTATCCAGAACTGACGTTATATGCAGAATACCAGCAAGCAGGGGTTATTCATCCAAATGGGACGTTGGAAGAAAAGCCTTGGGCGTGAAAGAGTTCGTTGCGCTTGATTTGGATGGAAATGGACTATTCTTCTTTGAACTATAACCGTCCCGAACTCAAACCAACGCCGCCCAACACGCGCTTCCACCTGACGCCGCTCCGCTGCGCTACGCGGCGCGGGTGAAGCGCAAGCCGTTGGGCGGCGTGATCGCAACCGCGCAGAAAGCATGTGGTAGAGTTATCATGTGGAGTGAGAGAAATGGCGACGAAGATACAGCAGACCCAAGCCGATTTGGTGAAAGCCATTGCTGACATCGCTTCAACTATGCCGCTGGCACGAACAGTGCAACTCTATCAGTTCGCGCTCTTCCTCAAGACACATCCGCTGCCCACTGAAGAAACATTTGAAGAAATCGCAGCAGATGAGGCACTGTGGGATGCGCAATTTGCGGCAACGGACGATGAAAAGTTGGCTGCACTGGTAGCGGCGGTCGAGAGCGACATCAACGAAGGTAGAACGTTGCCGATGTTCGATGAACGCGGCGAATTCATCGAACACCAATGAAGTCGCAAACAACCCCATCATTCTGGAAGCATTACTGGGCCTTGCCCCCAGAAATCCGCCAACGTGCGCGGCAAGCCTACAAGTTGTGGCGTGATAACCCAGCGCATCCGAGTCTTTTCTTCAAGCGGGTGAAAGAAAGTCATCCACTCTATTCGGTACGTATTGGCTTGGGATATAGAGCCCTCGGATTGCTTAAAGCGGATACTGTTACTTGGTTCTGGATTGGCACGCACGATGAGTATGACCGTCTTATCAAGTGAGCCAGGCAAACTTGTCGCCACACCGCCGCCCAACACGCGCTTGCGCCTGACGCCGCTCCGCTGCGCTGCGCGGCACAGGTGAAGCGCAAGCCGTTGTAGCGATGAAAGTCGCACGGTTTACATTCAGCCCGTCTCGGCTCCCCACTCATGCTTGTTCGGAGAAACGATCTCCCAGAAGCACCTGCGGGTTGATCGGCGTGAGCGGGGGCTTGCCCTGCAGCACGTTGACTAGGTTGCGCGCAGCCAGTGTCGCCATCGCGGTGCGTGTGCGCAGTGTGGCGCTGCCGATGTGAGGCGTGGCGACGAGGTTGGGCAACTGCAACAGCGGATTGTCGGCAGGCGTAGGCTCCACTTCAAACACGTCTAACCCAGCCGCCCAAGGACGCCCAGCCTTCAGCGCCTCATACAGCGCCCTCTCATTCACGACTGCGCCGCGCGACACGTTGACGAACACGGCGGTGTCCTTCATCAGCGCGAACTCGCGCGCGCCGAACATGCCGCGCGTCTCATCGGTGAGAGGGGCGGTCATCACTACGAAATCGCTCTCGCGCAGCAAGTCGTCGAAGTCGCAGTAGGTGGCGTCGAGTGCGACCTCCAGGTGAGGGGCGCGCTTGCGGTTGTGGTAAAGCACGCGCATGTGAAAGGCGCGCGCGCGCCGTGCGACGGCTGTGCCGATGCGCCCAGCGCCGACAATGCCGATCGTCGCGCCGAACACATCTTGCCCGAGCATGTAGAAGGGATGCCAGGGCTCCCACTTGCCCGCCTCGACGGTCTTGTGACCTTCCACCACGCGGCGGGCAGCCGCCATCAACAACGCCCAGGCGATGTCGGCGGTGGTTTCGGTCAGCACGTCAGGCGTGTTGGTGGCGAGCACGCCGCGCTGGGTGAGCGCAGCAACGTCAATGTTGTCGTACCCGACCGCCATGTTGGCGACCACGCGACAGCGCGGCGCTGCGTCCAGAAACTCCACGTCAATGCGCTCGCTGGGCATCACCAGCACGCCATCCGAACGCGCAGCCTCGCGCAAGAAGACATCGCGCGGCGCAGGAGGGGCGAGGTGGTCCCACATGCTGTATTCGCACACTGCTGCGATTAAATCAAGCGCCGGCTGCGGGATGCGGCGCGAAATAAACACGCGGGGTTTGCTCATCACGTGATGAGTGTAAACGCTCTCGCAGCGGTGGATAATGCGAGCTGTGTCTGCCCACGCCTTTAAGTTGCGGATACCAGCTATCTCTCCCGTTGTCGGCATTGGGGTGGGGGTGGTGGCTGTCTCGACCGCCTCGATTTTCATTCGCTTCGCTCAGCAGGCAGGTATTCACTCGCTGGTGATCGCCGCGTTGCGCCTCACGCTGGCTTCTGCGGTGCTATTGCCGTTTGCGATAGCGCGCTCGCGCGACGAGTACCGCGCGCTGTCTGCGCGCCACTTCGGCATCGCGCTGCTGAGCGGCGCCTTTCTCGGCGCGCACTTCGCCACCTGGATTCTCTCGCTGGCATATACCAGCGTGGTCAGCTCGGTGGTGTTGGTGACACTCTCCCCGCTGTTTGTCGCGGTCGGTTCGGCGCTGGTGTTGCGCGAGCGACTGAACGCGCCGGTGTTGATCGGCATGGCTGTTGCGATTGCCGGCGGGGTGCTGATCGGGGTGGGAGACAGCGCTCAATCGCAGATGGGGCGCGATCCGCTGCTGGGCAACGCGCTGGCGCTCACGGGCGCGCTGTGCGTGGCGCCGTATTTCATCATTGGTCGCGCGCTGCGCGAGCGCCTCTCGCTGCTGGCGTATGTCACGCTGGTCTATGGCGTCGCAGCAGTCACATTGCTGCTGGTCTGGTGGATCAGCGGCGTGTCGCTGGAGGCTAGCGCGCTGAGCGGTTTGGTGTGGGTGGCGTTGCTGGCGTTGTTGCCGCAACTGGTGGGGCATACATCTTTTAACTGGTCGCTGCGGCGGTTGCCGGCGGTGTACGCCACTGTGCCAGTGCTGGGGGAGCCGGTTGGTTCCAGTGTGCTCGCGGTGATCTTTCTCGGCGAGACGATCACGCTGCCTGTGCTCGTCGGCGCGGTGCTGGTGCTGATCGGCATCGGCACCATGAGCGTGGGGCGAGCATCTGCCTGAACGACAGCGCGGCGTGATGCACAACATCCGCTTCAAAGCGTTACAGTGTGTGTCGCTTCCCACGCGCGCAGGTGGGTGGCTGGCGGTGGCGGTGCTATTTGGCTTCGCGCTGCGGCTGCCGTTGAACGATGTGATCCCTCCGCGCTGGGACGAGGGCTGGTCGGTCGCTCACGCGCTGTTGCCGCTGGATGAGCTGCTGCGCATCACCGCAGCGGATGTGCATCCGCCGCTGTTCTATCTACTTTTGGGCGCGTGGCTGCGCGGGTTAGGTCAGGCAGACCTTTTCGCGGCGCGCTATCTCTCGGTGTGTCTCAGCGTGCTGGCGATCCCACTGGCGCATCACGTCGCCCAGCGGTGGGGGGGTGATCGTGCGCTGGCGCTGATGGCAGCGTTTTGCATGGCATGGTTGCCTCTGGCGGTGTACTACGGCGCAGTGGTGAGGATGTATGCGGCTGTGCCAGCGTGGGTGCTGCTGACGCTTTACGGTGCGCTGGGCTTGCGCCGTGATCGCGCAACGCGCGGTGACTGGCTGGCGTTGGTGCTTGGCGCGACAGGAGCGATGTACACGCTCTACCACGCTGCCTGGGCGCTGGCGGCGCTCGGCGCCTGGTCGCTGGCGTGGCTGGTGCGGCGCAGGGATCGGCGCGCATGGGCGCGCTGGCTGAGCGCGATTGCTGCAGCGTTGTTGCTCTGGTCGCCGTGGGCGGCTTTCGCGCTGCCACAGCTTGCAGCGCGCGCGGCGGCTGAGTCGCAAACCAACATCGCGCAGCACATCCCCATCGCCTATTTCTTGCGGCTAGGCGCCTATGAGTTGACCATGTCGCAGCAGCTCAGCGATGTTGGGCTGGTGGCGACAGGTGGCTTTCTGGCGCTGGGAGCGATCAGCGCTGCCTTGCGAAGGCGGTTTGACCAACTGGCGCGGTTGGGTCTGCCGCTGTTGATGATCGCGCTGACGTTAATCGGCGTGTCAGCAGCGGCGCGGCAATGGGCGTTCAATGCGCGCATGTTGATCGCTGCCACGCCAGCGCTGGCGCTGGCGCTGGCGTGGTCGTTTGCACAAATGCGCCCCGCGCCTGTGCGCGCGCTGGCTACAGCGGCGATGTTGATCGTGTACGCGCCCACCAGCGCCGATTTCGTGTATCGCAAAACGCTGGAGGTTTTCGACCCCTATAACCCTGCCCAGTACTGTGCGCGCATCGCGCCGCGCGCACAAGATGGGGACGTGGTGATCTTCAATGTGCTCAGCCCAGCCGGGTTCTACGCGCTGCAGTGCGGTGACGACGCGCCGCCGTTCTCGTATGCGCTCACCTGGGATCCTGTGATCGAACCGCGCGAGCGCTGGCAAGCGCGGTTGCGCGCGTTGGCGCAACACCATGCGCGCCTGTGGTTGGTGCTGTATCGCGGGTTGGCGGGCGAGAACGGTCATCTGCGCGGCTGGATGGACACGCATCTGTTCCCCGCATACGCCGAGTGGGGCGAAGAAGAGGTTTTCTTCGGTTTGTATGTCGCTGCGCGCGAGACACTAGAACCTGCGCCTGTAGCTGACGCGAGGTGGGGTGCAATCCAACTTGTCGAGGCGCGCTTGCCGCGCGTTGTTACTGCTGGCGCTGCCATACCCGTTCAGCTCGTCTGGCGGGCGGATGAAAAGCCAAGCCGCGACTACAAAATCTACGTCCATGCGCTCGCGCCAGATGGGTTCTTGATCGCGCAGCACGACGCGCAGCCGCTTCATGATCTGCGACCCATGACCACATGGACGCCAGGCGAGGTGGTGACGGATCATCATGGCTTGCTGGTGCCAGAGGGCTATCGTGGTGTGTTGCGTGTAGTGGCGGGTCTGTACGACCCAGAGAGCGGCGAGCGCCTGCGCAGTGCGACAGGCGCAGATGCCATTGTGCTTGGCGATGTGCACGTGCGCTGAGCGAATTCAGCCCTCCAGCGCTGCGATCAATTCATCTGTGGGAGCTAGCATCAAGCCATTACCCACATCGCGCGGTAGAACCACGCGCACTCCCCAACTTTGCAACGTGGCGATGGCGCGTTGTGCGGCGGGGTGAGCAAACAGCGGCTCGTTGACCGATACGCCCACCACCACACGTTCGCCGAAGCCCAGCATTTCCGCCGTGATAGATAGCGCCAGATTGTCAGCGATGCCAGCAGCAAGCTTGTTGAGTGAGTTAAAGCTGCACGGCGCGAAGAGCACGCTGCCGCGCGGCGGGCGCGGCAGGATGCGTGGGTCGAAGTAGCTCTCCACCAGCTCCAAACCTTCGATGCGCGCCAGCGTCGTAGGGCTGATCAACGCGGTGGAGTTGGGTGTTTGCACGGCGATCAGACGTTCGCAGCGCGGGCGCAGTGCAGACGCGATCTCGCCCACGCGGTGCGCTGTGACCGCGCCGCTGATCATCAAGTAGATGGTGCTCGTGAACATAAAAGTAATGCCTTGCACTCACTCGTGAATGTGCATCACACGGTGACGAAGCTGCTACTCCGCATACAAGATACGACCGCAATTCCCACAGAAGACCAGGTCGGCGCCGTGCCGAGCCTGCTGAATCGCCAGCGATGAGAGGCTCTCGCCGCATTGACTGCACGCGCCAGCCTTCACGCGGGCGACCGCAACGCCGTTCGACTTGCGCTTGCGCAGCGCCATGTACGTCTGCAATACAGATGGCGACAAGCCGGCGCAAAGCGCCTCGCGCTGTTCGAGCAGCGCTTTGGCTTCTTTCAACAATTGCGCGCGCGTTTCGCGCAATTGTCGGCTGTCCTCGGCGAAGATGCGCTCTGCCTCTGCCAACGCCAACGCGCATCGCGCGCGCTCCGCTTGAAGCTGCTCCAGTTGCTCCATGTGCAGGATCATCTGCTCGTCCATGCGCGCGCGTCGCTGTTTAAGCAGCTCCACCTCCCGCTGCACCTCCAGTATCTCTTTCGGCGAACGAATCTTGCCGCTGTAGAGCCGCTCTTCCTCTTCCTTGATTTTTTGATCCACTGCCTGCGAGTCCAGCTCAAGCGTTTTTAGGTCGGTGGAGAGGGAACGTAGCGCCGCTTCTGTCTTTTGCAACTCCGCGCGGGCGTGGTTGATGGCAGGTGAGCCAGCCAGGGCACGGTCAATTTCGTAGAGCCGCAGGCGAATCGCGTCGGTGGAGGAGTCTAGCGTCTGCAAGCGGAAGAGCGTCTGCAAGATGGACATAAGCTACACCAGTATAGGCGTACACTGCGCGATGTGTCAGCCCGGCTGACGGCTGCGTTGATGCAGATGCTACTTGAGCAGCAGGAACAGCGGCTCAACGCCGAGATAGATGAGCGACCGCTTCAACATACTCTGGACTGCCACTTGCCCCTTGCTTAGGAGGCACCCTAACTGTCTCAGCTTGCTGCTCTTCGCAGCGTTAAAATGCCGCTGTTAACACCGCTTGCACGGAGCGATAAACCCATGTCAATTACCGAGAAAGATGTCCTGGATGCGCTTTCCCGCGTGATCGAGCCAGAGTTGCACAAAGACCTGGTCACGCTGAACATGATCAAAGACCTGACCATTCAAGGGCAGGATGTCAGCTTTAAGATCGAGTTAACTACACCCGCCTGCCCTTTGAAAGACGTGATGGAGCGCGCCGCGCGCACCGAGCTGGCTAAAGTACCAGGCATCGGCAATGTCACCATCGGCTGGACGAGCAACGTCGCTGCGAACGCGCGTATGCGCGGCGTAGTGGACACACCCATCAAGAACATCATCGCGGTTGCTTCCGGCAAGGGTGGCGTGGGCAAGAGCACGGTGGCGGTGAACCTCGCCATCGCGCTGGGGCAGGCTGGCGCGCGCGTGGGCTTGCTGGACAACGACGTGTACGGTCCGAACGTGCCGTTGATGGTTGGCTTGCCGACCGCTGAACTGTTGCCCGATGGTCGCGCGCGCCCTAGCGTGGGTCAGAAGGATGACAAGCTCATCCCTGCGGAGAAATTCGGCATCAAGATTTTCAGCATCGGCTTCATTTACCCAGCGGAGGCGCCGCTGGTGTGGCGCGGTCCGATGCTGCACAGCGCCATCCGCCAGTTCTTGCAGGACGTGGATTGGGGCGAGCTGGATTACCTGATCGTGGACATGCCGCCTGGCACAGGCGATGCGCAACTCTCGCTGGCGCAGACCGCGCAAGGCGTGATGGGCGTGATCGTCACCACGCCACAGCTCGTCAGCATGAGCGACGCGCTCAAGGGCTTGGCGACATTTGAGCAGTTGAAAGTGCCCATCCTCGGCGTGATTGAGAACATGGGACCCTACACCGATCCCACCACTGGTCAGCGCGTTGCGCTCTTTGGCGAAGGCGGCGGTGAGCGGCTGGCTGCGCTCAAGGGCGTGCCGTTCCTGGGCAGCATCCCGCTCGACCCAATGATGCGCGTCGGCGGCGATAGTGGCATGCCAGTGGTGGTGGCATACCCCAACAGCGAGGCTGCGCGCAGGCTGCGCGAGATCGCCAGCCAGGTTGCCGCGCGCGTGAGCGTGTTGAACTTCCAACAAAGCAACGTCATCCCAATTTCGGTGATCGAGTAGCCATGCCCGATCATGAGCTGGTGTTCGTGTATGGCACGTTGCGGCGGGGTGGCAGTCGTGCCGTCCCCGATCTCTTCCCCGATGCCAAGTTTGTTGGCTTCGGCAGTGTGCAGGGCAGGCTATACGACTTCGGCGCATATCCAGGCTTCATCCCCAGCGCTGATGCAGATAGCATCGCAGTGGTCGGTGAGGTGTATTGCGTGAGCCAGCAAGCGCTGCGCTGCATGGACGAGATCGAAGCATGGCACGAACACAACCCAGCGGGCAGTTACTACTGGCGACGACGCCACCTCATTCGCCTGCGCCACGGCGCCTGCTGCGAGGCTTGGGTGTATGAGTGCAATCCTCATCGATTTGATCTCTCCGCGCCTATCTCCAGCGGCGACTGGATCGCCCACGCGCAGTTAAAAGGAGCGCTGCCCGAAGAACGCTGGCCCGACGGCACTCCGCTGGCGCGATAGCGCTCGGCGCTCACCAGAGGCACATCATGCGCCGAGAGATGCGCGGGCAAGAATGCCCTACAATCTTCTCCACCAGACATGACCGAAGCATCGGCGACCGCTGAGACTTCCATCTTCGATTTGCCAGCTTGGACTGGGCAGCCGTCGCCCACACCAGAGCCTTCGCCTGAGCGTGTGCTGGTGGGCGTGCGCTTTCAGCGTGCCGGCAAGGTGTATCACTACGACGCCACGCACATCCCCGACTTGAAAGTGGGTGACTGGGTGATCGTTGAGTCGGCGCGCGGCAAGCAAATGGCGCAGGTGGCGACGCTCAAGCCGCCGAATGACCCACAGGCGAGCTATCGCCCTGTCGAGCGGCGAGCGACCGGCCGCGATATGGCGATGCGCCACTACTACCAGACCAAAGAGCTGGAGGCGATGATCGCCTGCCGTGCCGAGAGCGCCGCGCTGAAGCTGCCCATCAAGATCGTCCGCGCGGAATACAGCTTCGACGGGCAGACGCTCACGTTTTTATACAGCTCCGATGAGGAAGAGCGGGTGGAGGTGGGCGCGCTGCGCGAGGCGATGAGCCGTCTGTATCGCGCGCGCATCGAGATGCGCCAGATCAGCCCGCGCGAAGTTGCCAAGCTGTTGGGGGGCATGGGCGCGTGTGGCATTGAAGAACGCTGCTGCTCGCGCTTCCTCACCGAGTTTAGCCCAATCTCCATCAAACACGCAAAAGAGCAAAATCTCAGCTTGAACCCGCACGACATCACTGGCATGTGCGGGCGGTTGCGCTGTTGCTTGATCTACGAATACGAGCAATACGTGGAGGCGCGCCGTCACCTGCCTAAGCTCAAGAGCATCGTCGGCACGCCGATGGGCGAGGGCAAGGTGGTGGAGATTTTGCATCTGCGCGATTCTGTGCGCGTGAAGTTCGGCGAGGGCGCGGACGCGCGCGAGGTCGTCTTTCACCGCGAACAGCTCACACCGCTGGAGGAGCTGAAGCGCCTGCAAGAGAAAGCGATGAGCGGCACCTGCGACAAGCACGAAGGCGGTGAGTGCAGTTGTGGTCGCAAAGATGCCGTGGAAAGCACGCCTGCTGTTGAATCAAACGCCGCCCCGCCAAGCGAGCAGCGTGATGCGCCGATGCAACATGTGCCGATCTCGGCTGTGCTGGGGGTGGCATCCTCTGGCGCAAAGAAAAAGCGCAAAAAGAAGAAGCCCGACGCCGCTGCGTCATCCGCGGTGCAGGCTGCATCCGTTACAAGCAGGGCGGAGCCCGCGTCGAAGCCTGCTGAGGGTGAACCTGCTGCTGCGCGGCGCCGTCGGCGAAAGAAGCGCGCCAGCGGCAAGTCTGATAAACCTGCTTCGGCTTGAACGTGCGCTCAGTTGAGCACACATCCGGCGAGCGATGGACGTGCTGGTGATCGTTGCGCATCCAGACGACCCTGAGTTTTTCGCGGGCGGGACTATCGCCCGTTGGAGCGACGAGGGGCACGCGGTGCATTACCTCATCCTCACTGGCGGCGACAAAGGCAGCGACGACCCCAACATGACCCCAGAGCGGTTGGTGTGTATCCGACGTGAGGAGCAGTGTGCCGCTGCTGCGCTGCTGGGTGTGCGCTCGGTTCACTTCTTGGAAATGACCGACGGCGAGCTGATCAACGACCGCTACGCGCAGCAGCTCATCGTGCAGCACGTGCGCCGCTATCGCCCCGATGTGATCCTCACCACCGACCCGCTCACCCTGCACTATGGCGCCACGCGCATCAACCACAGCGACCATCGCGCCGCAGGCTTGCTGGTGTGCGATGCCTTGTTTCCCGCAGCGGGCAATCGCATGTATTTCCCTCAACTACTTGCTGAAGGTTTGCAGCCCCACTATCCCCGCGAGATTTACTTCGCCGGCACCACGCGACCAAACGCGCTGGTGGATGTCACAGAGCAGGTGGAGCGCAAGATAGCGGCGATCTTGAAACACGTCTCTCAAGTGCGCGACCCTGAGCATCTGGCATTGCGAATGCGCCAGAGCATGTTGCGCGTGTTGGCGGATGGTAGCGCGCGCTACTACGAGAGCTTCCGCCAGGTGACCTTGTGAGGCACGTGTGACGTCCGCTGTGGTGTTATAGTCTTCTGCAAGAGGGGGTTGCTGACTGTGGCTCAATGGACGCATCGCGCGCTCGCGCTGCTGGCAAGCCTGTCGGTGATCGCGCAGCCATCTTTCACAACAGCGCAGTTGCCTCCAACTGATGCTTCTGCGCTCACGGCAACGATTGACACTGATGACGCGCCTGGTGCGCACACTCTCGCGCTGTTCCCGCCTTCTGCTTCGCTCGAGATGTGGTTGCCGCCGAACTGGGCGCAGCGACTGCGCATGCCCGACCGCCTCGCGCCGCCACCAGCGATGCTGGGACCGAGCGCTGCCGAGAGCGTGGCACAAAACCCGCGCCTGGGCGTGAACTTTGCCATTTATCCGAAAAGTGGCGTTGGCACGACATACCCCGACGCGCGCAACGCTGGCGCGAGCTACAACCGCACCATCTTCAACATGTTCATGCTCAAGCCGTCGCCCACTGCCTGGACGCCAGCGCTCTACGATCACGAGCTGAGCATCGCCGCAGCCAATAACGTGCGCGTGCTAGGAGTGCTGGGACATCCGCCGAACGAGGGCTGGGCGTGTGATCGGCCTGCCAACCCCTCAGCAGGCGAGTGGTGGTGCGTGCCGCGCGGCTTGTTTCTGCCTTGGAATGACTCTGGCAACGTGTGGGCGCAATTTGTCTATCAAACAGTGAGTTACTTCAAGGACCGCGTGAACGAGTGGGAGGTATGGAACGAGCCGAATCTCACCGAGTTCTGGTCTGGCAGCGCAGCCGAGTTTGCCCAACTGGTGCGCGTGTCTTACCAAGCCATCAAGGCGGCTGATCCGTCCGCAACGGTTGTGTTGGGGGGCATTCTGCGCGGCGTGAATATCGGTCGCACCGACGCGATCTTCGCCGCGATTGCGGCGTTGCCCGATGCTGCCGCCAATCACTACTACTTCGACGTGTTGGGCTACCACTCCTACGATGACGGCGTGTGTAGCACGTTCGACACCATCGAGCACCTCAAACAGGTGTACTGGCAACCGCGCGTGGGCAACAAACCGCTTTGGATCACCGAAGTGGGCATTGCGGTCACCAACACCGTCATTACGCATCCGTTGGGCTACGCCTTGCCGGAGGAGCAAGCCTCCTTCGTCATCCAGAGCTACGCTTACTCGTTGCACAAGCGCGCGCAGCGACACTACTACTTTCGCATCGTGCACGACCCAGCGCAATCAGACGACTGGGGCTTGATCGCAGCGGACGGGACGTATCGCCCCGCCTACACGGCGTATCAAGTGGCGGCGCGTTACTTGCCATCGCAGTTTGAGTGGAGCGTGCGCCAGTGGGCGAACAACGCGGTCAGCCGCATCACGTTTTACAACACGCCGTTGGGGCGCGTCAGTGTGCTCTGGAATATCACCAACACCACGCGCACGTTCGCGTGGAGTGCGATTTTGCCGCAGGCGGTGGTGGTCCAGCAAAACGGCGTGACCAGCACGGTCAACGCTAGCGGTGGTTTGCTCACGTTTACGTTGCCGCCTGCGCCGCACTTCCGCCACTTGCACCCAGAGGGCATCTGCAAAGTGGCTAGTCCGCCGCTGATCGTGATCGAGCCAGACACCGTCCCCCCCACCGCCACACTTGCAACACTGCCGCCGATCACTTCTGCCACGCGATTGACGCTCACATGGACTGCCAGCGATGGCGCGGGTGGCTCCGGCATCTGGTGGTATGAACTGGAGCGGCGCGTGAACGACGGCAACTGGACGCGCCTCGGCGGCAATTTGACCCGCACCAGCTATGCCGTGTCGGTCTTGCCAGGCAACAGCTACGCCTTTCGCGTGCGCGCGCGCGACCGTGCTGGCAACTTGCAACCGCTCGATATGACTAATGTCGTCTCCACGCTGATCCTCACCGATCCATCGTCCATTCAGCCGCGCGTCTTCGTGCCGCTGGCGCTGGGTCCGTAAACAAGGTCACAGCGCTGACCAAGCGCACGCCCAGTCCAGGGTGTAGATTGCGCCTTGTGGGGTCAGCGTGCTGAGGTAGAGGCACAGTCGGTCGCTAACCAACGTGAGCGGCGGTGCAGTCTCGCGCAGCGCGGGTGGCGCGGCGCCGTCGCGCAGCCGCCCCAGCGTGATGTGTGGGTGGAAGGGCTTGGTCTCTGGCGGAAGCCCCACTGCCTGGGCGCAGCGTTCTGCGATCTCTGCAATTTGCTGCAGCGCAGAAGTCGGCTCGATACCACACGCCACCACGCGCGGGCGTCGTGCCGAGGGGAACAGCGCGGGCGGATGCACGCGCAAGTGCAGCGTCGCCGGCAGAGGGGCGGCACTGAGCTGCGCCGCGAGCGCCTGACGCAGTTGCGCCTTTTGCGCTTCGCTCACGTCGCCGAGGAAGCGCATGGTCAGATGCAGATTCTCCTCCGCGACCCAGCGCACGTCGCGCGACCAGGGCTGACGTTGCAAGGCGCGCAACTCGCGCGCCAGCGCGGTGTGCGCCGCGTCATCGGGGGTGAGCGCTAGAAAGGCGCGCATCGTTTAACGCTCTCTGCGTCTCAAATGAGCCAGCATGCGTTGAGAAATTGCATTACTTCAGCAGAGGTGACCTCACATCCGTGAAGCAATCTCGCCCATGCCAGTGTCAAAACGTCTCTGTGAAAGGGTTGATGAAACGCACACCATCTATATTAGCTCCAGCAGCGAAATCCTCCGAGATCACAATCGGTATCTGGTAGAGCCGAGCCGAGGCCCAAATCTGGGCGTCGAAGAAACTCAGGTGATGATGGGACACTCCACGCAACGCCTCTTTCACGATTGGAGCAGTCAATGGCAGCACAGGGAAGGCTTGCATCAGCATGCCTACTAGCTCGCTCACCTTTTCTGGAGGTAGTGGAGGCTGCAGGCGGCGCAGTGCCACGTTTGAGAATTCGCTCAGCGCCTGCACAGGCAGTGCTGCGTTACCTGTGTTCCTCAGCTTTTGTAGTGCGTCTATGGCTTTTTCCTGCTTATCAGCATTGCGAGCGTCGAGCGGGTATATGAGCAGATTAGTGTCCAAGAGGTAGCGATAGCTCAACCTTTGCCTCCTTGCCGTGATCTGTGAGACGAGGCGTGATCCTCAGAGGGGCTGATTTCAGACAGAAAGCCCTGACTGGCTGCTTGTTTTGCTTTCCTTTGAGAGACGACTGGTTGTGCGCGGTCCTCTCTGCCAGCGATCTTCAAGACTGTAAAGGGATTCTCGATTGAAATGCCAGTCTTCTGGTAACTGGTGCTGGCTGGCGATGTGCTGCGCTTCTCTTAAAAAGGCATGCAGCGCTTGTGCGCGGTCTGATTGTGATGCCTGCTCTGTTTGCTCTGTCTGGAAGAAGCGCTCTAGTGCTAACTGGATCAGATCATCTTCCGAAAGCCCAGCCTCACGAGCTTTGTATTGGATTTGCTGATCCAGATCTTCACGGAGGTGAAATTGTCTGCGCACCACTACCTCGATTGTACGCTACACGCGCTGTCGGTCAACCCATAGTGTTGGAATGCAAACCGCATCGTTTAACGCTCTCTGCGTCTCAGGTGAGCCAGCACGCACCGAATTGCGCCGTACTCCACCGAGGGCGGCAGCAGCGCTTTGATCGCAGCCAGTTGATCGGACTTTTCCGCGCGGGCAACAGCAGCCTCGATCTGCGCGACGGTCTGTGCGCTCACTACACAGTCGAGTGACAAGCGCCCCTCGGCGATTAACTGCGCGGCATGCACGTAAATTGTGCTGCGCGCCAGACCGCGCTGCGCTGCCACCTGTTCCAGGCTCAGCCCCTGCGCGAAGAGCTGTGCTGTCACTTCCAGTGTGGGCAATTTGTCTTTTGTGCGGGAGGGTGGGGGGATAACTCGGAACGAGGGATGCGCTATGCCCCGCGCCACGCGAATGTGGTAATCGCAGCAGGGGCGCGCGCGTGCAGGCGTGTGGTCGCCAAAGTGCGCCATCAACATTTCCTGGCGGCAGCGGGTGGTGGTTTCGGCGTAGGCGATCATCTTCTCTAGCTGGGCGCGCTTGTAGGTGCGCCACTCGGCAAGCGCCTGCTGGATGGTGTGCAGCATGTCCTCGCTGAGCGGGCGCACGGCGTAGCGCGACGCGCGCGGGTCACTGGGCAGCCGCTCAAGCGCACCGACGTGCTCCAGGTGCGCCAGCCCGACGCGCAGTTGGGTCTCGCTGAGCCGCAGCACGCGCATCACCTCAGCCGTTGCCAGATCTGCTACGCTGTTGATGGCGCGCTGGCTGAGCCAGCCGTGCAACGCGCGCAGCGTGTTCGGGGAGGGCGTGTCGTTCTCGATGAACCATTCCTGCAGGCGGCGATCCTGCGGCGCGTAGAGCAGCACGCACTGCGCCAGTTTGCCGTCGCGCCCGGCGCGTCCAGCTTCCTGGTAATATGCCTCTAGCGAGCTGGGCAGCGTGTAGTGCACCACAAAGCGCACGTCGGGGCGGTCTACTCCCAGCCCGAAGGCGTTGGTGGCGACCATTACCCCGGCGGGGTCCTTCAGCCAGCGCTCTTGCGTCTGTGCGCGCTCGTGCGACTCCATGCCCCCGTGATAGACATACGCCGATACGCCCCATCGCTCGCGCAGTGTTGCGCCCAGCTCAACCGCGTCGTTGCGTGTGCCGACGTATACGATGCCGGGCTTGCCTGGCAGCACGTGCAGCAGACGGCGCAGCTCGCGCAGCTTTGCGCCAGGATCGAGCGTCAGGCGGACGTGGAAGATCAAATTCGGGCGCTGAAAACCCGTCACAATGCGCACGGCGTTTGCCAGGCGCAGGTGTCGCAAGATGTCTTGTTGCACGTCCTGCGTCGCGGTGGCGGTGAGCGCGATGGTGAGTGGGTCGCCGAGCGCGTGGCGCGCCTCGCTCAGGCGCAGATAGTCGGGGCGAAAGTCGTGCCCCCATTCTGAGATGCAGTGCGCTTCGTCCACCGCCAGCAGCGAAAGCGGCGTTTGGCGCAGCGCGGCGAGGAAGCCAGCGTGTTGCAGTCGTTCTGGCGCGATGTAAACCAGCTTGTATGCTCCCGCGCGCATTCCTTCAATGCGGCGTTGTTGCTCTTCACCAGAGATCGCGCTGTTAATGTATGTGGCAGCGATACCGTGCGCGTGCAGGCGGTCCACCTGGTCTTTCATCAGCGCGATCAGCGGCGAGATTACTACTGCCGTGCCAGGTTGGGTGACGGCGTAAAGCTGGTAGATCAGCGACTTGCCACTGCCGGTCGGCATCACCACCAACACGTGCCGCCTTTGGAGCAAGTGCTCCAGCGCCTCGCGCTGACCAGGGCGAAACACGGCGATGCCGAAGTGGGTTCGCAGTGCGTCGGTGAGCAGATCGCCTGTGGCGGGCATACGGAGTTAAGGATAGCGCAAGTCGCAACCGGGGAGGCGATTGCGCGGCGCGCACAGGCTGGCATCGCAGGGGATGACGACCGCGCATCAGATGGGGCGTTCGCTGTTCGAAGAGGCGACGGCGGGAATCGAACCCGCGCATAAGGGTTTTGCAGACCCTCGCCTTACCACTTGGCCACGTCGCCCTGCAAACGCGATTCTATCACACATGCCTCCCTGCGATGTGTGCGAGTGCGGCGTGCGCGCAATGCGCCTCTTGCCTTCCTGCACACGTTCGCGCAAAATAGAGGCATGAACATTGTTGTCTTCGCAGGTGGCGTGGGCGGCTCGCGGCTGTGCGAGGGTTTGCAGCGCGCTGCAGAGCCAGAGTGCCTGACGGTGATCGTCAATACAGCGGACGACCTCGACTTGTATGGCTTGCGCATCTGCCCCGACCTGGACACCATGATGTACACGCTCGCCGGGCTCTCCAACCCCGACACGGGTTGGGGCATCGCGGGCGACACGTTCAACAACTTTGCCATGCTGGAGCGCTACGGCGTCAACCCATGGTTCCGGCTTGGCGACCGCGACCTTGCCACGCACATGCTGCGCACGCAAATGCTGCGCGAAGGCATGACGCTCCAGGAGGTCACTGCCGAGCTATGCCGACGCCTAGGCGTGCGCGCGCGCCTGCTCCCCATGACCAACGACAAGGTGCGCACCGTTGTGGACACCGACGAGGGCTTGTTCGACTTCCAGGAATACTTTGTGAAGCAGCGCTATCAGCCTGAAGTGCGCGCGCTGATTTACGAAGGCGCCGAAGAAGCAGACCCGCTGCCCGACGCGCTGCGAGCAATTGAAGTTGCAGACACAATCATCATCGCGCCCTCCAACCTCTACCTCAGCATTGACCCGATCCTCGCGTTGCCCGCTATGCGCGACGCCGTGTTCAACGCCAGCGCTCCCATCATCGCGGTTACGCCGATCATCGGCGGAGAGGCGGTCAAGGGTCCTGCCGCCAAGTTGATGCGAGAGATGGGCGCGGAATCGTCCGCTGTGACTGTGGCACAGCACTACGCTGAGTTCCTCAATGGATTTGTGCTCGACATGCGCGATGCCCATCTGCAGCCGCGCATCGCTGGCATGGGGATGGGAGTGCTGGTCACCGACACGTTGATGGTGGACGCGGACGCGCGCGCCCGCTTGGCGTGCGAGGTGTTGCAGTTCGCCGACGATCTGCGCCCAGAGAAGCTGGGCGGTTGCAGGTTGAACTGAATCCTTGCGATGCGACTGGGCGCCCTTGTGCCGATGAAGCCGCTGCCGCAGGTGAAAACACGCCTGAGCGCTTGCCTCGACGCCGAAGCGCGCTCGGCGCTCATGGCGGAGTCGTTGCAGCGGGTGATTTACGTGTTGCGCGACGCAGCAGTGGCGGATGAGATTGCGGTGATCAGCCGCGACCCAGAAGTGCGTGCGTGGGCGCGATGGATGGGCCTATCTGCCTTGCGCGAGCGCGGCACGAGCCTCAACGCTGCGCTGCGCCAGGGCCGACGCCACTTCCGCCGCGCCGACGCGCTGCTGGTGTTGTCAGCAGACCTGGTGGCGGTGCAGCCCGACGACCTGCGCGCGATGGCGCGCCTGGCGCGCGAGTGCGCCGAGCCGTGTGTGGTGATCGCGCCAGACCGCCGCAGCAGCGGCACGAACGCCCTGCTGCTCAAGCCGCCAGGTGTGATTGACTTTGTGTTTGGCGACGACAGCGCTCAGCGCCACGCCGCACAGGCGGCGCAGAGAGGCGCGGCTGTCCGCTGGTATCGCTCCGACTCGATCAGCCTTGACATTGACCTGCCAGAAGACTGGCACTTCTACGCGGCGCAGTGGTGACGCCAAAGACTCACTCGCCGCGCAGCGCGCGCTGATACAGCTCTGGCGTGTCCACATCGCGCACCACGCCAACGTCATTCACCAGCACATACGCCAGCGACGCTGGGTGTGACCTCAGCAACGCTTTCATGCTAGCTTCTGATTGCAGACGCAGCGCCTCCTGCCACCACACGCGCCCGATCAGCACTGGGTTGCCGCGCTCATGTCCGTGGCGCGGCGCAAGGATCGAGCCGCATCCCTGTGTGAACGCTTGCATCAGCTTGCGGATGGTGAGAGGGCGCACGAGTGGCTGATCGCCCAACACGATCAGCGCTGCCTGTGCGGCTGGCGCGTGGTCTAACAGGTGGCGCAGCCCAGTCTTGATGGATGAGGCGCGCTCGCCCGCCTGGTAAGAGGGGTTATGCGCGAACACCACCGGCATGTCGTGCAGCGCTGCGATGATCGCTTCGCGCTCGTGCCCAGTGACGACCACCACAGGTGACGCGCCTGCCTCCAGCGTGGTGCGCGTCACACGGCGGATCACAGTTTCGCCGTGAAAAGGCAGCACCAGCTTGTTCGTGCCGAAGCGTGAAGATGTGCCCGCTGCAAGCACCACCGCTGCTATCGTGCTCTTCATGTTTGACCTCCTTCGCCGAGCAATGCAGCCAGAATGACGCGGGCGCTCGCTTCCCATGAGAAGCGTTGCAGATTGCGGTAGCCCGCCTCGCGCAAGCGCTGGCGCAGGTCTGGATCGCAGGTCACTTGTTGCAACGCTTCAGCGATGCTGTCCTCGTCCAGCGGGTCGAAGTATGTTGCTCCGTCGCCTGCGACCTCGGGCAACGCAGAAAGGCGGCTGCACGCAATAGGCAAGCCAACCGACTGCGCTTCCAGCACTGGCAAGCCGAAGCCCTCTGCCAGCGAGGGCAGCGCGTAGGCGCGCGCCGTGTACAGCAGCGCCCATTTGGTCGGCTCGTCCACATAGCCGATCACGCGCACGCTGTCCTGCACGCCATGCGCAGCCGCTGTGGCGCGCAGGTCTTCGTTCCCCCAGCCGCCAGCGCCAGCCAGCGCCAGCGCGTATTCGTGGCTCAAACTGCTGCGCGCCCAAGCTGCGATCAGCCGGCGCAGGTTTTTGCGCGGTTGTTGCGTGCCGATGTGCAGCACAAAGCGATCTCGCGCCAGCGACAATCGCTTCAGCGTCTGGTTGATGAGGACATCGTTGATCGTGGGCTGGGAGAGCAAGGCGGGGTAAGCCACATGCACGCGCTCTGGCGGCACGCGGTAATGTGCCACAATGTCCCGACGGGTGGCGTGCGAGATGGTGATCACGGCGTGTGCGACCCGTACGGAGAAGCGCGTCCCCAGCTCCAGATAGAGCCATTGCAGAGGTGGGTGAGCGCGTGGAAAATGGCGATAGCCGAGGTCGTGCACCGTGGCGACCAAGCGAATGCGCCCTCGCATGAAAGGTAGCGCCGACACCCATGGCATCACGTGACCAGGCACGAATAGTGCATCTGGCGGACGATGCATGATCTCGCGCGCCAGCCCGACGTGCGTCCACAGGCGCGGCGGTCGAACCAGGCAGTGTTCCACATGCGAGGGTGCGGGCATGTGCGTCTCGCGGCGATGATAAAGACGCAAGCGATGATGTGGCGCTGCCTGAATCAGTGCTGCGATCCAGGCTTGTGAAAGCCGCTCGACCCCAGTGGGCTGTGCGACATCGGCGCGGCTGGCGTCAATCCCGATCAGCACGATGGGGATTATCCTTTCACGCAGCGATTGCTACCCTTCGCAGCCAATGCCATCCTCTGCTGCGCCAGCCTGCATGCGGTCCTTTGCATCAACCTGCTACCTCATCCAGTGGGGCTTCCTCTCACCTCCATCTCACCCCAGCACCTGCTGGCTACAATCGTTACATGACCAATCACGCGCATTCCACGCTGGTGAACTGGCGCGGGTGGAGCGACGAGGCGTTTGCTGAGGCGCGCGCGCAAAGCAAGCCAGTGCTGCTGGGCATCAGCGCCGTGTGGTGCCACTGGTGCCACGTGATGGACCGTGGCATCCCAGGCGACCCTGTGCATACCGGCGTGTATAACGATCCTCAAATTGCTCGATACATCAATGAGCATTTCATCCCGATTCGGGTGGACAACGACCAGCGTCCCGACATCAACCTGCGCTACAACATGGGCGGCTGGCCCACCACCTGCTTTCTCACTCCTGATGGCGACGTGCTTTACGGCGCCACTTATCTTACGCCCAGCCAAATGCGCGCGCTGTTGCCGCGCATCGTGAGCCTTTGGAACACCGAGCGCGAGGACATCCTGCGTCAGATCGCCGAGGCGAGCGCTCAGGCGCAGCCACAAGCTGCTCCAAGCGCCGTCGTGGCGCCGCTTGAGAAGTTGGCAGAAGCTTCCGAAAATGTGTGGCGCGGCGTGATCACCCGCATTGTCCGCAACTACGACCGCCGGCATGGCGGCTTGGGCGAAAGCCAGAAATTCCCGATGAGCGATGCCTGGGCGCTGCTGATCGCCGAGCATCTGCGCAGTGGCGAGCGTCTCATGCTCGACCTCGCCGCGCAAACCCTGATCGCAATGGGCACGCGCGGCATGTACGATCGCGTCGCCGGCGGCTGGTTTCGCTACTCTACCACGCCAGATTGGAACGTGCCACACTTCGAGAAGATGCTGGAGGATCACGCACGGCTGTTGCCTGTCTATGCCAGCGCGATGGCGTGCTGCGGCAAGCTGGGGCGTGACGATGAAGCGCGCACATTGCGCGAGGTGATCGAATCAGCGCTGGACTATTTGCTCAGCACGTTGCTGCGCGAGACGCCAGCGTTCACTTACTTCGCCGGCAGCCAGGACGCCGATGAACATTACTACACGCTTTCGCGCACTGAACGCGCACAGGTGACGCCGCCTTTCATTGATTGGCGCCTTTACGCCGACTGGAACGCGCTGATGGTCTCCGCGTTGTTGCGCGTGTCTGCGCTGTTGGACCGTCCCGATCTGGCGGCGCTCGCGGAGCGCGTGTGGGAGACGCTGGCGCGACATGTGGTGCAAACCGATGGCAGCGTGATTCACTCGCTCATCCCCAACGGGGATGAGATGCAACCCTCTGGCTTGTCTGGACTCTTGGGAGACCAGGCTGCACTACTGCACGCTTGCCTCGACATCGCGCAGTGTTGCCCTCACCGTGCTGCGCGAGCGCTGGCGGTTGCCGAGCAGGTGCGTCGCTTCGTGGAGATGGCGCTGCTGGCGGACGAGGGTGGTTTTTACGATGCGCCTGCACGCCCAGACGCGCACGGCATGCTGCGCCTGCGGATTAAGCCATTGATGGACAACGCCGCGATGGCGGAAGTGTTGGCGCGTCTAGCTTTCCTCACTGAGGATGCCGCGCTTCGTGAGATGGCGGCGCGCAGCTTGTGCGCCTTTCTCAGTGAGCACGAGCGCTACCGTGAGCACGCCGCGCCGTATGCGTTGGCGGTATGGCGGGTGGCGAATACGCCAGATGAGATCGTGATTGTCGCTTCTGCCGAAGCTGCGGCGCCGTTCGCGCGCGCTGCGCAGTGTCGGCTCTCGCCTTGGCAAGTGGTGCGGGTGCTCGACCCATCGCGCGACGCGCCGCACATCGCGGCGCGCGGCTATCCCACTGCACAAACGCCTGTGGCGTTTGTGTGTCGCGGCAACACGTGCAGCGCGCCTGTCTTTACCCCAGAGGCATTGCGGTCGCTTTGACGCACACCCAAATGATCGCGTCGGCTCTGCCGGCGGGTTGAAGGTGCATCTCGCAGGCAAAGCCGCTTTTGGCGAATAGTTGCAGCGCCGCGCGCGGATCGCGTCTATCGCCGCTGAGGCGGTGCGCCCATCGCAGCGCGCGCGTGAGTGGTTGATCGGCTCGCCAGATGACCGCGGGCAATATCACCCAGCGCCCACCTGATCGGAGCACGCGATGCACCTCTGCCATCACTTCTGGCTCAAAGATAAACGGCGCAGGGAAGGTGGTCACGGCGCTGTCGAAATATGCATCGGGGAAGGGCAGGTGGCGGGCGTCGGCGCAGGTTTGTGCGGCTCGATGTTGATTGCGGCGCTGCAACAATCGCGCCATCGCCCACGAGCGATCCATCGCAACGACGCGCCAGCCCTGCGCTTGCAGCGTTGCATAAAGATGACCAGTGCCGTGCGCGATCTCTAATACGCGCTCGCCGCGTGTGAACGGCATCACGGCGCGTCCCCACTGCTGCCACTCGCTGAGCGAGGCAAGCGCTGCCACAGCGTCGTACGCCCACGCGAAGCGCGTGTAGAGCTGGTCGAAGCCCCATAACAACAGCCGACGTACAATCGAATTGGACATGTGGAGTCGCTTCTTGATCGCGTGTGTGTTGTTAGGGGCTGCGATGCTGAGCCACTCGGCTGCGTCTGCGGGCGATGCGGCTGCCGCGCGTAAGGGGAAGTGGATTGAAGTCAGCTTGGCAAACCAGCGGCTCACGGCGTGGGAGAACGGTCGCATGATGATGTCGGTGCCCGTCTCCACTGGCGCGAGAGCGACGCCCACGCCACGCGGTCGGTTCCGCATTTTTGCCAAGTATCGTTACGCGCGGATGCGCGGTCCAGGTTACGACCTGCCTAGGGTGCCCTACGTGATGTACTTTCGGCGCGGTGGCTACGCCATTCATGGCACATACTGGCACAACGACTTTGGCACTCCGCGCAGCCGTGGCTGCGTGAACATGCGCACTGGCGACGCCGCGTGGCTGTATCGTTGGGCGCCCATCGGCACGCTGGTGGTCGTCCATTGAGCGCCTCATGCGGCTTGCAGCCTTGCGGTGAGTTGCGCGGCGCGCGTGCGCAGCGTCTCCAGCCCTGCCTCGCTTTTGACGTAGTCGCCGACAAGGTGGCTTCCCATGCCCACTGCCTCCGCGCCGGCGCGGATGAAGTCCGCTGCGTTGTCCGCGCTCACACCGCCGGTCACGCAGAACGGGATGTGGTCGAGGGGCGCGCGAATCGCCTTAAAATAGCTTAAATCCGCGGGGAAAAGTTTCACCATTGTTGCGCCCAACGCGAAGGCATTCACGATTTCAGTAGCGGTGTATGCGCCGGGGATCACGCACACGTCGCGCACAACGCAGCCGCGCACAATATCGGGATGCGTGTTTGGGGCGACGATAAACTGCGCGCCAGCCTCAAGCGCCGCGAGAAGCTGATCCATCGTCAGCACCGTGCCCGCGCCGACCAGAAATGCGTCCCCCAGCGCCTGGCGCATGGCAGCGATGCCCTCTAGCGCGCCAGGCGAGTTCATCGTAACCTCCATCGCGGTCACCCCGCCCTCTGCCAGCGCTCGCGCGATGCGGTCAAACCAGCCGCGATAGTCGCCGCGCAAGATGGCGATCACCCGGCTTTGGGCGATGCGTGCGCGCGTGTGTTGAGCGTTCATCTTGGGCATTTGAGTATAGGCGCAGCAGCTACGGCTCGCCGATGGAGTAAAGCGGCACGTGCGCGTTTTCCGAACCACCCCCAACGGCATGGTAGCGCGGCAGCAGCAGGCGAGCGACTTCTTGCAATTTGTAGCGCTGACGTAGTGCGGCAAGCGATGGTGTGAGCGCCTCGCCATCGTCTAAGAGATACAACACGTGACCTCGCGCGCGCATTGCGTCCACAAACTGCCAAAGCTCCTCCGCAGACCAGTCCGCTGGGCGGAACGCCAGCCGTTGGGCGTATAGCTCCACAGCGCCGCTGTTCAACGTGCTGCCGATCAGCGCGTTGGCGGGGGTCAACGCGCGTAGCTGGTTGAAGCTCTCCCGTTGCTCGCGCAACAAATAGCCGAATGTGTCGAACCCGCGCGTGATCGGCAACGCCCATGTCTCCATCGTTCGCAGCACAACCATGTGCACCACAACAAAGATGAAGACAAGCGCCAGCGCGCGCTTCCTGTGATGATCAAGCTGCCTCCACAGCGAGCCGATGCCATACGCCGCCCAAAGCGACAGAAACGGGAACAGGAACAGCACATCGCGCAGCCGCAAGTAGCGATACAGCGCGTGAAATCCGAGCAACACACCAAAAGCGATGAGCAGCGTTGTCGCAGCTTTGGCGTCGTCGCGCCACTGTGCGATCACGCCCCACACGATCAGCGGCGCCAGAAAGCCGAACTCGCGGTAATGCGCCAGCGCGGTGATCGCCCTGCCAAGCGTCTCTGGCGCGTCAGCCAGCGAGAAGTGCATCAGCTCATCTGAGCCAGTGACAAAAGGATGACCGAACACGACAGTGTGATACACCAGCACAGGCGCCGCAGCCAACCACGCGCAAGCAGCGCAGATCGTCACGCTGAGCGCGCGTTGTCGCCAGGTGAGCGTTGCTGCGTGGTGTGCCCACAGCGCGAACGCAATCGCGGGTGCGAGCAGCACCTGCGTGTAGCGCACGCAGAAAGCTGCGCCGAGCAATAAGCCGCTCGCCGCTGCGAAGTGCAGCCTCCCGCGGGCGATCCACGCCGTTATCAGCGCCAGCAGCGTCAGGATTTGTGCGGCGATGTCCGCCATCGGTAACATCTGCCATCTCACCTGCTGGAGTGAGGTGGCGGTGAACAATGCGCTCAGCGCAGCGACAGGCAGCGCAGCGACGGAGCGATTGAACGCCAATGCAAACAACGCGGTGATGATCGCTGCCAGCACGCCGAGCAGCGGGTTGAGCCAGTACAAGCCCAGCTCGCCGCCCAACTGATATGCCAGCCCAGTCAGCACGGCAAATCCTGGCGGCCATACACTGGGCGCCAGTGTGTCAGCGTGTGTGGGGATACGATAGCCCACGTGCACCACAGGATACGAGGCGATGCCCAGCGCGTGAGTCACCTCCACAAGTGGAAAGGGATGCAGCACTGTGCCATGCCTGACCAGGTCAATGCCCATCTGAACGTAAGCGAACGGATCGCTACCTGTGACCCCATGCGTCCGCAGTGTGCTCGAAGTCCACAGTGACCAGAGGATTGTGGCAGCCAGCAGCGCCAGTCCGCCCCATTGGGCGAAGCTGTTGTCGTTCGCGCCGAGCGCGTGCGCAGCCAGCCGCGCGCTGGCTGCGAGCGACCAGACCACGCCAACTGCCAGACCAAGCGAAGGATGAACGATGCCATTGAGCACCCCTGATGGCTGTGCGCCGAGCGCGTCGAGCGCGACTACTGCCCAGCTCCATATCAGCGGCGCCCAGCCCATCAGCACGCGCCAGGCGCTGCCTCGTGTGCGAGCCACGCTCGCGATGATCGCGGGGCACAGCAGCGCGCAGCCAAGCACAGGCATTGTCCAGAGCGGCAAGCGGGCATTGACGATGACAAACAACAAGCCCAACCCGTGTAGCGCCAGCCAACCGCTCACGAAGCGAGCCGAGTAAATCTTTGATGAGGGTGGCATGGGCGCGAAAGTGAGCGCGCGCCAGGCATCCTGCCACGCGCCGCACTGTCGAGCCGCTGATGCCCACGGCAGAATCAGCGGCAGCGCTGCCACGCCACCGACAAGCAGCCAGGGCAGGCGCGCGCTGAGCAGCGGCACTTCCGAAGCGCGCCCAACACTGGCGACAAGCGCAACACCCGCTGCAATCATCAAGCAGGCGCGCCAAGTGCGTTGCATCCGTCGCGCGCGCCACAGCCACAACAGGCTAATCAGCATCGCTCCACTTAGCGCTGCCAGTGCAGGAACGCTGAGCGGGATCGGTGTGTGAACATCCAGCCAGTAGTCGGCGCGCAGCAAGTTCAGGAATTGCATGTTGTGCGTATTTGTCTGTGAATATGCTATACCACGCTGTCGTGCCCTTCGACCAGCTCAGGGCGTGTGAACGATGAACTCAGGACATGCAAACGAGAAGCCTGGAGCACGCGCGCCGCGCCAACATGTGCAGCATCGGTGCGATACTCAGTTGCATGTTTGACATGCTGATCCTGCAGTGCGATGTGTTGCAACGAGGTGACGACGGCGTCTATCGAGTGGAGCGCGACCGTGATATTGCAATTCAAGGCAATCGCATCGCCGCCATTCTGCCAGCGGGAGAGATTGACCCCCAACAAGCGCGCGAGTTGGTGTGGGCGGAGAACATGCTCGCCATACCTGGTTTGATCAACACGCACACGCATGCGGCGATGGTGCTCTTCCGCGGCTTGGCGGAGGATGTGAGCATCGAGTCTTGGTTCAACGACTACATCTGGCCGCTTGAAAGCAACGAGGAGCCAGAGGACATTTACTGGGGCACGCTGCTCGCTATTGCCGAGATGATCCAGAGCGGCATCACCACCTTTGCTGACCACTATTTCTTTGCCGATCACATCGCCCGCGCGGTGGAGGAGAGCGGCGTGCGCGCGCACATCGGCTGGGCGGTGTTCGGTCACGAGGGCGTGGCAAAGCTAGACGAAACCGTGTCGTTTGCCGAGCGCTGGCAGGGTGGAGCGGGCGGTCGCATCACCACCTGGCTGGCGCCGCATTCGCCTTACTTGTGCGATCCAGCGTTTTTACAGGCGACGGCACAGCGCGCGCGGCAGTTGGGTGTGGGTATTCACATCCATTGCAGCGAAACAGCGGAGCAGGTGCAACTCAGCTTAAAACGCTATGGCGTCACTCCGCCCGTGATGTTGCAACAGGCTGGCGTTCTGGACGTGCCCGTGTTATTGGCGCACGGCATCGCCACCACCGCTGAAGACATCGCCATGCTGAAAGATCACGACGTGGCGGTCTCGCAATGCCCAAAAACCTACATGAAGCTGGCGATGGGCACAGCGCCTGTGCGCGCCTTCCGCGCGGCAGGCATCACGGTCTCCATCGGCACAGATGGGGTGGTGAGCAGCAACACGCTGGATGTGCTCGAACAAATGCGGCTGCTGGCGCTGGATCAAAAGCAATCCGCCAAAGTTTCCACCATCCTGCCGTTGCAGGAGGTGCTGGAGATTGCGCTTGACGGTGGCGCGAAAGCGCTGCGCGTGCCAGACATCGGCAGCTTGAAGGTGGGCAAGCTGGCTGATGTGGTGCTGTTGCGACAGGATGGCGCGCACGTCTTCCCGCCGTACGACTCGCTGGCGCATCTGGTGTATTCCTTCCGCGCTGGTGACGTGGACACTGTGATCTGTGATGGCAAGCTGTTAATGCGATACGGACGCTTGCTCACGATTGATCTGCCGCGCGTGAAAGCGGAAGTCTCCACGCGCCTGCAACGCTTGAGCCGCCGCGCTGCGGAGAAGCGGCTCGCCACTTATCCTGTCGAGTGAGCGAAACACATCAAGGCGTGAGCTGCATGTAGTTCTGCACGCCCCAACCGATGGTGCCGTCGGTAGGGTCGCGGAGTTGCCACCAGGTGAAGCCGTCCGCTTGCTCAGGTCCGCCCACAATTTCGTACACTGTGCCATCCGGCAGGCTGCGGATGCGCTCAGCAGAAATGGAGGGTGCGCGCCGGAAGTTCAGCCCGCCCCCGCCTGTGCCGACGATGGTGACGCGCGCGCCCACGCCGAATGTGCCACTGCTCACAGGCGCGGAGGCCGGGGGCGGAGCAGGCGTATTTGTGGGAGCAACATACGGTGTCGCGGTCGGCGGCACGAACGGCGTCGCCGTCGGCATGATAACGACGGCTGTGGCGGTTGGGATGACGATGTTGAGCGCGGGGCGGTTCTGGTTGATGAAGATGACTGTCGAGGCGCAGGCGGCTGCCACCAGCACAAAACTGATCAGCGCGGGGATCACCCCTGAGACAGGCTGCTGCGGCTTCTCGCGCGGCTGGCGTGGCAGGCGCTGAAATGGTCTCAGGTCCTGCTCCCAGTGAATCTGGGCATCATCAAACTGGCTGCGAGGATCAGGCGTTTTTTGCACGGACATAGCGCTTTGTTATCGTTGCGGGACTACAGCGGGCGTTCGCGCTTGATCAGCGCCAGCAGATCGTCCAGCTTGCCGAGGCGTGCAGCGTGTTGCGTCAACGCGCGCGCGCGCGATTGGCGGGTGTCGCCTGGTAGGTCGTCCGCCTCGATGCCTAGCTCGAAGCATAAGCCTGCAATTTCCTCCAGGCTGAAGCGCGTGCGCAGTGCGTGGTAGGCTTCCTGCGCTCGTGCGTCGCTGCGGGCGGAAGGCTCGGGCTGAGTATGCTGTTTGCCGAGATGCAGATCACCTCCCACAGCAGTGATCTTTGCCCCAGCGGCATTCCCGCCGATGTGAATAGAGACGCTGTTCCCTCGCGCTTTTTTGCTCATCCAGCTCAATTGTATCGTGACCTCTGCGCAAGTGCTAGAATCTCGATGGTATGGACTCGTTGAGCCAGGCTGAAACTGATGTCGCATCTTTGCGCCCTGGCGCAACACAGAAGTGGTTCGACAGCCTGGCGCGGCTGGCGCTGTTCATTGTGGTGCTGGTCGTCTTGCTGCAGCGTGTGGGAGGCAGCCAGGGAGAAGCGGCGTACGCTGTGGTGCTGTGTGGTGGTGCGCTGCTGGGTTACTTGTTGCTCACCAAAGCGGAAGTGGCGCGTTTAGCGCATGAAGTGAGTCGCCAGCAGCCGCTGTTGACTGGTCTGCTACCCGCTGCGCTGTTAGTGCCTGCGCTGGTGTTGCTCGCAGCTCAGCCAGAAGTGGACACCGCAGAGGTGCTGTTCTTCGTCACTTTGTTAGTGTTGCCCTCCTCTGCAGTGGTGCTGAGCACAGGTGAGCTTCGCCGCGCGGATATTGGGCTTGGTTGGATTGTCGCGACGCTGCCAGTGCTCGCGCCGCTCGCGCGCAGCGCGTCGGCAGGTGATGCTTTCTGGGATCTGTCCGCGCTGCAGTGGTTAACGCGCCTTGTCGCCTTGCTCTTGCCGTTGTTGATTGCGCTGTTCGCGCCGGGCAAGCAAAGGCGACAGGTGGACTTTCTGCGGCTGTGTGGCTTCCTGGCGATCTGGTACGGCATCGAGTTTGAAGCGTTTCCGCCAATCGCTATCGCGGACGGCTTGGAGCGAGGCTACTTCGGCTTTGCGGCGCTGCTGCTGCTCGCCTACACGTTCGCCATCGGTGGAGGATGGCAGCGAGCGCCCATCGCCTTCTCGCCGACCGCGCGCGGGCTGAGTCTATTCGGTGTGAACTTGGGGTTGGCGGCTGCGCTCGTTGTGCCGCTGGGGTTGGCGACGCGGCAGGTGTCGCTGCAGATCACTGACATTCCCTGGTTCGATGCCCTGGCTCAAGGGGTGGACATGTTGCTGTTTGTTGCGCTGCCCAGAGAGATGATCCTGCGCGGCATATTGCTGGCGTACTTGGCGGATAATCTGCGCTTGCCCAATGCTATCGCGGTGGGCGTCACGTCGGCGTTGATGGGCTTGATGCAGGCATCCCAGTCGCCAGATGTCCTCTGGAGCGCTGCGTTGGGGGTGATCGTCAGTGTGTTTTGCGCGCGAGCTTTTCTTTCCACCCGCAATCTCGCCACAACGATTGCGTTGCATACGGTGCTGGTGTGGGTGGCATGGTTGCTTTTCGGCGCTTGAATCATCGAAGATGGGGTGAGTGTGATGCCTGAGCCGCGCACTATCGGACGTTATCAGATCAAGAAAGAGATCGCGCGTGGCGGCATGGCGGTGGTGTATCTCGCCTACGATCCGCGCGTGGGGCGCGACATCGCGATCAAGCTGCTGCCGCGCAACATGCAAAACCAGCCCTACGCCCGCGAACGCTTCGAGCGCGAGGCGCGCGTAATCGCTTCGCTGGAGCATCCCGCTATCGTCCCAGTGTACGACTTCGGCGAGGAGGATGGTCAACCCTACATTGTGATGCGCTACATGCCGGGCGGCTCGCTCGCCGACGCGCTCATATATGGCAGGCTGAACTTGCTGGATGCGTCGCATGTGGTGCTGCGGGTTGCCAGCGCGTTAGACGAAGCCCACGCCCATAACATCATCCACCGCGACTTGAAGCCTGGCAACATCTTGCTCGACAATCACGGCGAGGTCTTCCTGAGCGACTTCGGCGTCTTCAAAGCGTATGCAGGTGATGAAGCCTCGGCGAACTTGACGCAGTCGTTGGTGATGGGCACACCCGCTTACATGAGTCCAGAGCAGGCGCTGGGCAAGCCACTGACACCGCGCAGCGACATCTACTCGCTCGGCGCGGTGCTTTACGAGATGCTGAGCGGCGTGCCCCCCTTCCGCGGACCCAGCGGCGTGAGCGTGGCGATGAAGCACGTGTCAGACCCACTGCCAGACTTGCGACCCTTGCGCCCCGACCTTTCCGAGTCGTGCGTGCAGGTGGTGGAGCGCGCCATGGCAAAGCGACCCGAAGACCGCTTCGCCTCCGCTGGCGAGATGGCACGAGAGTTTGCGCGCGCAGCTTCGGCAAACGCGCCTAGCGAGACGCAGATGTTGCCGTTGTTGTCGCGCTACTATTTGCCGCCCGCCGTCCCTGGCAAGTCGCGTGCGCTGGCTTCTGCACCAGCGGCAGAAACAGAAGCATACGTTGCCGCCGCCAACCCAGCCCGTCGGCAACGACGCAGATCCATCCTGCTCGTTTTGCTCACGCTCAGTGGCGTGATGGTGGTTGGTGCGTCGGCGTTCCTGACGCGCGGCGCTTTCTTCGGTGCGCCAGCGTCCTCGTCTGCCCCTTTGCCAACTGGGCGCCCGCCAGTGACGGTCTTCGCCGTGCTGCCCAGCCCCACACCTCCAACCCCATCGCCCATAGCGCCCGCATCTGCGACGCCTTCTCCGTCTTCCTCAGTGGCGATGACGCCCATTGCTGACCCTCACGCAGCCAACGTGCGGGTGGCTGTGGACGGGGCGCGCGTGCGTGTCGGACCAGGTTTGAACTTTGATGTGCTCACCAGCTTACCTGCCGGACTGACTGTGCCGGCGCGCGCCTTCACGCGCATGCAAGGGGACATCTGGTTCTTGATCGATCTGCCAGATCAGCGGCAAGGATGGATCTCGGAGCTGGTGCTCGACTTCGACTTCGCCATGCTGGCTGCGCTGCCGACAGCAGCAACGCTGCCTCCTACACCCACACCGACTGAGACGCCCACTCCAACCGCCACGCCCACGCCCACACTCACGCAGACTGCCACGCCCACACCAACCGCATCTGCGACCTCCACGCAGACTCCCACAGCCACGCCCACACCCCTGCCTACGGCAGCTCCAACTTTCACACCAGCACCCTCTGCGACGCCCACCCTCACGCCGACTTCCACTTCCACTCCCACTCTCACTCCCACCCCTACGCCAACGCCAACCCCGACTTCGACGCCCACAGCCACTCCCACGCCTACTGCCACCGACACCCCCGCACCGTAAAATCTGCGCGCGCAATGCACACAATGTATGATGGATGAGCTTCTTGCAGGTCTAAATCCCCAACAGCGTCAGGCGGTGACGGCTGCAGACGGTCCAGTGCTCGTGCTGGCGGGACCAGGCAGCGGCAAGACGCGCGTGCTCGTGCATCGGGTGGCGTGGTTGTTGCGAACGTGTCAGCCGCCGCTGCAATCTGTGATGGCGGTCACGTTCACCAACAAAGCTGCTCGCGAGATGCGCGATCGCCTCACCCAACTTATGGGTGTTGGCGAAGTGTCCAGCCTCGCCGTTGGCACGTTTCATAGCCTGTGTGCCCGATTGCTGCGCCGCGAAGCTGAAGCGGCTGGGCTTTCGCGCGACTTCACCATCTTCGATAGTGACGATCAGCTTGCGCTGATGAAGTCAGTGCTGAAATCGCTCAACCTGGATGAGAAAAAGTTTCGCCCCTCAGCAATCCACGCCGCGATCAGCCGCGCCAAGAACGAGTTGATACCCGCAGAGGCTTATCCCGTCCAGAGTTACTTCGATGAGATAGTCCAGCGTGCTTACGTCCAATACAACGCCCTCCTGCGCGCGAACAACGCACTGGACTTCGACGACTTGTTGATGGAGAGCGTCCTGTTGCTGCAGCGTGACGCGCGCCTGCTGCAGCGCGTGCGAGAGCGTTACGCCCACGTCCTGGTGGACGAGTTCCAGGACACCAACACTGCCCAGTATGTGCTGGTGAAGCTGCTGGTGGGTGGACATCGTCGCCTCTTTTGCGTCGGTGATCCCGACCAGTCCATTTATGCCTGGCGCGGGGCGGACTATCGCAACGTGCACCGTTTGCGTCAAGATTTCCCTGACCTGCGCGTGATCCCGCTGGAGCAGAACTACCGCAGCACGCAGACCATTCTGGACGCGGCGATGGCGGTGATTCGCAAAAACGCGCATCGCCAGCATATCAACCTTTTCACCGAGCGCGGGCGCGGCGCGCGCATTGTGCTGCGCGAGTTCTTCGACGAGAACGAAGAGGCGGAGTACGTGGTTGAGACGATCCGCGAGATCGTCCGCCGCGGCGCTGCTAAGCGCGGCGAGATCGCAGTGATGTATCGCACCAACGCCCAATCGCGTGCGCTGGAAGAGGCGTTCATCCGCGCTGGCGAGCCGTATCGCCTGGTAGGCGCCACGCGCTTCTATGCCCGCCGTGAGATCAAAGACGCCCTCGCTTACCTGCGCATCATCTACAACCCGGCGGACACGGTGAGCTTGCAGCGCGTCATCAACGTGCCGCCTCGCGGCATCGGGGAGAAGACCTTTGCCCAACTCGACCTGGCGGCGCGCGCGCGAGGGCTTACGCCGTTGCAGGCGATTCAACAAGGCATAAGCGAGGGACGAGCGGCAAAAGCGCTTGCTGCCTTCGCTGAGCTGTGGCAGTCATGGATTGACCTGAGCGCGCAAGTGAGCCTGGTGAAGCTCTTCGACCACGTGCTGAGGACAAGCGGCTATGCGGACTATCTGCGCGATGGCACGGAGGAGGGCGAAGACCGCTGGGAGAACGTGCGAGAGCTGCGCAACGTGATCGCGGAAGCAGGCGACCTGTCGCTGGCTGATTTTCTAAACGAGGTGTCGCTGGTCAGCGACATAGATAACTTCGACGACCAGGTTGATGCGCCTGTGCTGCTCACGCTGCACGCTGCAAAGGGTTTGGAGTTTCGCGTGGTCTTTATCGTCGGCTTGGCGGATGGCACGTTGCCACACAGCCGCACGCTGGATGACCCAGAGCAGATCGCAGAGGAGCGCCGGCTGCTGTATGTCGGCATCACGCGCGCAAAGGAACGGCTGTATTTGCTTTACCCCTTCCGCCGCTCCGCTTGGAGCGACGAGGATGTGGCTGGTCCGTCGCGCTTTTTGCGCGACCTGCCGCCTGATCTGATCGAGGGCAACGTGCACACCCGCGCTGAGTCTCGACAAAGCATGACGCGCTGGCAGACTGAGCCACCCGCGACGCGAACGCGCCCCACCAAGCCTCGCTTCCAGCCCGGCGACCGCGTGCGACATCCCCACTTTGGCGATGGCGTTGTTTTGCGCAGCGCGCCGTCTGGTGAAGACGAAGAGCTGGAGGTGTTCTTCCCAGCGGTAGGTGGCAAACGCCTCTCCGCTAACTTCAGCGGGCTACAAAAGATGTAGTTTGCCTCCGTCGTTGCGCTCACGGGCTGGCGATGACCTGCGGCTGCGTGTTTCCTGCATAAGTTCTGACGTATTGACCGTAAAGGTTGGCGAAGAAGAGGACGAGGTAAACGGACGCGAGTATCCCTAGCGGGATCGCAAGGCATAGCAGGAACACCGTGCCTGCCAGCAACGAAAGGACGATGCTGAGCGCAAAGGTCATTCCAAGCGTCAACAGTAGGATGACGATGTAAGCCGTGGTGTTGTAGCGCGTGACCGCTAACACCTTGCTGAGCTGTAGCGCGTCGCCGATGCGGTGCTGCTCGGCGTAGCTAATGACGACAGCGGGCAGCAACCAGGTCAGCAGCAACGAGTAGATGAGCGACACGCAGGAGAACAGCAGCGTGAAAGCCAGGAATGCCGCCCCCGCGTCCTCGCCGTTATTTGCTGCAGTGGCTGCAAAAGCAATCAGGTAGATGATGGTGAGAATCAACAAAGGCAGTGAGTACACCAGCGTGACGACGAGCAACTTAAGACCGTCAACAAACATCGCGCCGATGTTGTCCCACTCCGGCAGCGGTAAGTCGCGCCCCTGCCTGGTGTTCTCGTAGTGTCTGATCAGATATCCATATAGGGCAAAGTTCAGGACTGGCACAAGCGAGATCAACGCGCCAATCGCCAACTTCTTCAACCAGTTTTGATCCTGGAAGGGGTGGGTGAACGCAAACTGGTAGTTCATACATGACTCCTGATGTGAGCTGCTTTCAGGTCAAGCTTCACTTTAGCACTGGAGTGAAAAGTTGTTGAACACAGAGGCGACGCTTTCGCGCTCACACAAACTGAGGTGCGGAATTTCAGACATCCGCACCTCAACAGGGGAGAGCAAAACGTGAAGCTGCTCAGTGCGTCACAGCGCCTTCGCACGCGCGACCGACGATGCGCGCATATTTTGCCAGCGCGCCGCGCTCGTAGTGTGGCTTGGGGGGCTTCCACTTCTTCAGCCGCTTCGTCAGCTCCTCCTTGCTCAGCTTCACGTTCAACTTGCCTTTGGCAGGGTTGCTGGCGTCGATCTCGATGATGTCGCCGTCGCGCAATGCAGCGATCGGTCCACCGACAAACGCTTCTGGACCGATGTGCCCAACCATCAGACCTGTGGTCGCGCCAGAGAAGCGCCCATCTGTTAGAAGCGCCACATCGTATCCCAGCCCTTGACCGCGCAGCGCTGCCGTCACCGACAGCATTTCTGGCATACCTGGCGCGCCTTTCGGTCCGACGTAGCGGATCACCACCACATCGCCAGGCTTGATCTCGCGGCGCGCGATAGCCTCGGCGCAGCTTTGCTCGTCGTCGAACACCCGCGCCGGACCGACGTGCTTCAGCTTGCTCACGCCTGCCACTTTGATCACCGCGCCCTCTGGCGCCAGGTTGCCTTTCAGGATCACGATGCCGCCGCTCTCGCGGAGTGGCTTGCTGACGGGATGCACGATGTCTTGCTTGTGAAGCTGTTCAGCATTTTTGACTTTCTTCAAGTTTTCAGCTACCGTCTTGCCGGTCACGGTCAGACAGTCGCCGTGCAGCAAGCCAGCGTCGAGCAGCGTCTTCATGACAACGGGCACGCCGCCGATGCGGTGCAGATCCTCCATGACGTATTTGCCGCCGGGCGTCATGTCGGCGATGTGGGGCGTGCGGCAGGTGATGCGCGTGAAGTCGTCGAACGTGATGCGGATGCCCACTTCGTGCGCAATGGCTGGCAGGTGCAGCGCGATGTTGGTCGAGCCGCCCATCGTCAGCGCCACCGTGAGCGCGTTCTCGAACGCTTCTTTGGTCATGATGTCGCTGGGGAAGATGCCGCGCTTCAGCAGTTGCATCAGTGCTTTGCCGCTGGCGTAGGCGAATTGTTTGCGCTGCTCATCCACTGCTGGCGGGGAGGCGCTACCTGGCAGCGCCATGCCCAGCGCCTCGCTCACGCTCGCCATCGTGTTGGCAGTGAACAGCCCGCCGCATGAGCCGATGCCTGGGCAAGCTGTGCACTCCAGCTCGTACAGCTCCGCTTCTGTCATTTTGCCAGCCTCAACCTTGCCGACCGCCTCATAGACATTCTGGATGGTGACATCTTGCCCGCGAAAGCGTCCTGGTTTGATCGTGCCGCCGTAGAGGAAAATGCTGGGCAAATTGAGCCGCCCGATCGCCATCAACATGCCCGGCAGGCTTTTGTCGCAGCCTGCCATTGCGAACAGCGCGTCGTAACAATGTGCGCGCATCATCAGCTCTACGGAGTCTGCGATCACCTCGCGGCTGATCAACGAAGCCTTCATGCCTTCGTGCCCCATGGCAATGCCATCGCTCACGGCAATGGTGACAAACTCTCGGGGTGTGCCTCCAGCCTCGGCAATGCCGCGCTTGGCTTCCTGCGCCAAGAAGCTGGAGGACATGTTGCAAGGGGTTGCCTCGTTCCACGTGTGCGCCACGCCGATCAATGGCTGGGCAAGCTCCTTGTCGCCAAGCCCCATCGCGCGCATAAATGCGCGATGGGGTGCTCGCGCAATCCCTTCCAACTCGGCGCTGCGGATTTTAAGGTTCTTGTGTGCCATAACGTGCCTTTGCGTGTGGTTTGTGGAATGCCGCCGAAACGTGCACGAATCGGACAAATTCGGCTGACCACGATTGTATGGCAGTTTGTGCTGACCCGCAACTTTGCCAGGCATAGTGAGTGCGCTGTGCTGGTCGTTGGAAAACTCACGCCCTTATAATCTCTGAGGCTATGAGAGCGCTTCTATCTGTGTCGGACAAGACCCATCTCGTAGAGTTTGCGCGCGCATTGCACGATTTGGGTGTGGAGCTGATCGCCAGTGGCGGCACGGCGCGCGCATTACAAAGCGCGGGTCTGCCAGTGACGACTGTAGAGCAATTCACCGGCTCTCCAGAGATACTGGACGGTCGCGTAAAAACGTTGCACCCCATCATCCATGCTGCTATCCTCGCCCGCGACACAGAAGCGGATCGCCGAGACCTGGAGCGCATCGGCTCCAAGATGATTGACATCGTCGCAGTGAATCTCTATCCATTCAAAAAGACAGTCTCTCAGCGCTTCGTCACGTTAAAAGACGCAATCGAGCACATTGACATTGGTGGTGTGGCGCTTATCCGCGCTGCAGCAAAAAACTTTGAGCGTGTCGCTGTCGTCAGCGATCCCTGCGACTATGACCTGGTCTTGAAAGATATAAGACAACACGGACAAGTGACGCTGGAGACGCGCGAGGTGTTGGCGCTGAAAGCCTTCGCTCACACAGCAGAGTATGACGCTAACATTCGGGATTACCTGATGGGTTTGTCCTCCGCCCAGTCGCCAGTGCTGACCATGACGCTCCACAAGGTGCAGGACCTGCGCTACGGCGAAAACCCGCACCAACAAGCGACGCTGTTCAGTTTGAATGACGCGTGCGATGGTGTATTGGGCGCGAAGGTGCTTCAGGGCAAGGAGCTTTCGTACAACAACCTGCTCGATCTGGACGCGGCATGGCGCGCTGTGTCGTCGCTCGATCAACCTGCGGCGGTCATTGTCAAACACAATAGCCCTTGTGGCGCAGCAATGGCTGATGACCTCAGCCATGCTTACCGCGCCGCGTTTATGTCTGATCCCGTCTCGGCGTTTGGCGGCATCGTCGCGTTCAATCGGACAGTGGACAAAGCCACCGTGGATGCGATGGGCACGTTGTTCCTGGAATGCATCATTGCTCTGGGCTTCACCCCAGAGGCGCGCCAGGCGCTCGCGGCGCGCAAAAACTGCCGCCTGTTAGAAGTGCAAGACCCCCAATCCTGCAAGTCCATCAAATGGGAATATCGCAGCGTGCTCGGCGGTCTGTTGCGGCAGTCGGTGGATCACGGCGACCCGCCCGGCACACAGTGGCGTGTGGTCACAACGACGCAACCTTCGGATGCCGACTGGTCTGTGATGCGCTTCGCCTGGAGCGTGTGCCAGCATGTGCGCAGCAACGCGATCGTGCTGGCTGCGCAGGTGAACGGCGCAATTGCCACGGTGGGTATCGGCGGCGGTCAACCAAACCGCGTGGACAGTGTGCGCCTTGCTGGTCAACATGCGAAGGAGCGCGCCAAAGGTGCCGTGCTAGCCAGCGATGCCTTCTTCCCATTTGCCGATGGCGTTCAGGTTGCCGCCGAGCTCGGCGTGCGTGCGATTGTCCAGCCAGGCGGCTCGGTGCGCGACCCAGAAGTGATCGCAGCGGCAGACGCCGCGGGCATCGCGATGATCTTCACTGGCACGCGCCACTTCCGACACTGATCGCAACAGTGCTGAGAAATGCCGCTGCATGAATGCGCGCTGAAGCGCTGGCATGAATAACTCGCTGCACTGCTATGCTCACCAGTGCGCAGCGCGAGCGCCCCACGAGGCGACGGGCGGGCGCAGCATTAGCTCGGCGCATTTGAGGTTGAACACGTGAACCGCTTGTATCTGCGTTACTTTGTTGTTGCTGCTGTGGCGGTCGCTATCTCTGCGGTGATTGTGCAGTCGGTGATGTTCTCGCTGCTGACGCGCAACCCAGAGTCCATCGCGGGCGCTGCGTTCATCCTGGGATACCTGACTGCACTGACTGCTGCTGGCACAGTGGCGATCCTGGCAGCGCGCCGCGCCGCCAGCGGTTTCATTGACCCTCGCATCGGTCGCCTGGTCGGCACTGTGAGCGGCGTGTGGGTGGGCGTTGGCGCTGTGGTCGGTCAGGTGATCGCTGCTGTGTTGCTGGGGGTGCAGGCGCCAGGCGCCAGCGTGCGACCAGGGCTGGTGCTGGTGTTCGGGTTGGTGCTGCTGTTGGTGAGCGTCGTCGCTGGCGCGCTCACCGGCAGAGAAACCGCCCAGCCTCCCGAAGCGGAAGAGGAAGCATAGCCCGCGCCTGCCGAACGTCGCGCGATCATGCGACCCCGTCGTGGCGAAGCCCCGCGCCGCTGCTCCATTGGTGCAATGGGTGAGAACTGGGCGGCAGCGTATCTGCAAGCCCAAGGCTATGCGCTGCGCGCGCGCAACTGGCGACACGACCACGGCGAGCTGGACATCGTCGCCGAGCGCGACGCGGTGATCGTCTTCGTGGAAGTCCGAACGCGCCAGACGGAGCGCTTTGGCAGAGCTGAGGAGAGCATCACCCCACGCAAGCGGGCGCGGCTGATCGCCACAGCGCAAGCCTATCTGGACGCACACGGCTTGCAGGACGCGCAGTGGCAGATTGATGTGATCGCCATCCATGCCCCGCCAGATGGCAGCACCCCGCACATTCAACACATTCCCTGCGCGATAGAAGGCGAGGGCGCATGAGGCGCGCTCAGGCATCTGAACTGCTCGATGCGCGCGGCTTCGCCAGCCTGGACGAACTGCGCGATAACCTGCACGACATGGGGCGCTTCGCCCGCGCATTGGGCGTCTTCGACCTGACGCTCCGCCTGGCGACGCAGGGTGCGCCGCAGGCGCAGCTGGCGCTGGATGTGGGTTGCGGCGATGGCGCGTTCATGCGATTTGCTGGCGCAGCGCTGCGTTGGGTGGGCGCTGATCTTTCGCGCGAAGTGTTGCGCTGCGCGCGCGGTGCGCTTGTGCAGGCGGATGGGCTGCATCTCCCGTTTGCGTCGCGCAGCGTGGACGTGGCGACCTGTGTTCACGTGTTGCATCACCTGGACCCACCACAGGCGCGAGCGCTGCTGCGCGAAATAGCGCGCGTGGCGCGCTGGCGCTGGGTGTGCGTGGATTTGCAGCGCAGCTACCGTGCCTGGATAGGCGCCTGGTTGGTGTCGCGCCTGGCTAGCCGCAATCGGCTCACGCGCCACGACGGTCCGCTTTCCGCGCGTCGCGCCTACACGCTTGCTGAGGCTCGCGCGCTTGTTGAAGAAGCTGATCTCTCCCTAACTGCGTGCGGGCGCTTTCGTGGCGTTGTCTGGTGGATGATCGGCGCGCCTGAGCGGAGATTGTGACGAGAGTCTGCGAGATCTGAAGGCGTAAAGGCGCTGACCAGCACGCTGGCATCAAATGGTCAGTGCGCTGCTCATCGACGCATCTCCGAGAGGATTTCCACTGCGCTCTTCTCACTTTGCCAGTTTTTGGCGATCTCCCGCCCCAACATCTCCAGCCGCGCCCACACCTCGTTTGGATCGGGCGGCGGGGTGACCGCATCCACAGGCAGCAGGATGGCGACCGGCTCCCCACGCTGCGCGATGACGTACTGCGCGCGGCGCTCCTTCACCGCGCGTACTAGCTCCGACGCGCGGGTTTTGAGTTCACGGATGCTGACCTTTTCCACGACTTCCCTCTGAGTGGTCATTTTTGTGACTACATTGTGATTGGTGGGAGGCGTCAGTAGGCAATGGGGTTTTTCACCGCAAAGGCGCGAAGGACGCAAAGTTTTCAAGACTGCTCAGCGCATGCCAGTATCCTCAACTCGCAACAGAGCACGAATGAAGAGCCGCGCGTTGCGCCCCTGCCCTGTGTTAGCATTCTGACCGATGGCTTTGATCTACCCCTTCAGCGCGATTGTTGGTCAAGACCGCATGAAGCGCGCGCTGATCTTGAACGCGATCTCACCTTCCATCGGCGGCGTGTTGATCCGCGGCGAGCGTGGCACAGCAAAGAGCACCGCCGCGCGCGCGCTGGCTGCTATCTTGCCAGAGATCGAGGTGTTCGAGGACGACCCTTTCTCCTGTGACCCTCGCGCGCCAGCCACCTTCACCGAAGACCTCAAGCGCCGCGCTGCCGCAGGCGAGCAGTTCCGCATCGTGCGCCGCAAGACTCGCTTCGTCAACTTGCCCGTCAGCGCCACTGAAGATCGGGTGGTGGGCACGTTGGACATCGAGAAGGCGATCCAGAAGGGCGAGAAGCACTTCGAGCCGGGCATCCTGGCATCTGCCAACCGCGGCGTGCTCTACGTGGACGAGGTGAACCTGCTCGACGATCACCTGGTGGATTTGTTGCTAGACGTAGCTGCCATGGGCGTCAATGTGGTGGAGCGTGAGGGCATCAGCTTCTCACATCCAGCGCGCTTCGTGCTCATCGGCTCGATGAACCCAGAGGAAGGTGACCTGCGCCCGCAGTTGCTCGACCGCTTCGCGCTGTGCGTGGACGTGGTGGGCATCAAAGACCCCAAAGCGCGCATGACCATCCTGGAGCGCCACCTCGCCTTCGAGGCGGACCCAGAGGGCTTCACCAGGCAGTGGGAGCCGTACGACCGCGCGCTCACAGAGGAGATCGCATCAGCGCGCGAATTGTTGCCGCACGTCAAATACACCCAACACGACCTTGCCACCATCGCCAACCTGGTCACTTCGCTTGGGGTGGACGGGCACCGCGCCGATCTGGTGATTCTGAAGACGGCTCGCGCGCACGCTGCGTTCATGGGGCGGGACTGCGTCACAGAACAGGACATCCTGCTTGCCGCAGAGCTGGCGCTGCCGCATCGCCTCAAACGCCATCCTTTCCAGGACACCGAGCAAGCGATGGCGATGCTCAGCGAGAAACTCCAGCAAATCGAGCAGCAAGCTGCTCAGTCGCGCCAATCGCAGGAGAGCCAGCCGCCGCCCAGCCCGAACGAGCAGGCAAAAAAAGTGAATCGGGGCTGAACGACAGCGCCAGCGAGTCGAGCAGCCCCTCCGAACCCACTGCGCAGACCGTGCCCACCACGCCCCAAAGCGCTGCCGACTGGCAAGGGGGGCAGCAGGTCCGACAGGGCGAGGTGTTTCAGGCGCGCAAGCTGAACACGCCGCTGGACAAGCTCACGCGCAACCTGGCGGGTAAACGCAGCGCCACGCGCACGCAGCGCAAGCGCGGTCGCTACATCAAAGCGTTGCCGTTGAAGGGTCGCGTGGACGACCTCGCCTTCGACGCCACGCTGCGCGCCGCTGCTGTTCATCAGGTGGCGCGCCGCCAGCTTGCCCAGAGCACGGCAACGGATCGCCCAGCGCTGGCGTTTCATGTGCGGCGCGTGGATTACCATCGCAAAGTGCGCGTGCGCAAGGCAGCAAACCTCATCTTGTTTGTTGTGGATGCCTCGTGGAGCATGGCGGTTGCCGAGCGCATGGCTGCCACCAAAGGCGCGATCATGTCGCTGCTGACCGATGCCTACCAGCGGCGCGACCGCGTCGGCTTGATCGTCTTTCAGAAGAACAGCGCCACATTGGTGTTGCCGCCCACCAGCTCTGTGGACCTGGCGCAGCGCGCGCTGCGCGACATTCCCGTCGGCGGCAAGACGCCACTCAGCGCAGGCTTGACGCTCGCGCTGCACGTGATCAAACGCGAGCTGCAGCTTCACCCTGAGGTCATGCCGTTTTTGATCTTGCTCACTGACGGCGCGGGCAACGTCAGCATGGGCAACTTGCCGCCGCAAGTGGAGGCGCACCGCATTGCGGCGAGCATCCGCGAGGAACACATTCGCTCCGTGGTGATCAACATGGAACATGTTGCGTTTGATCAAGGGCTGGCGCGCAAGCTGGCTGAGCAAATGGGCGCGAGCTGCCTCTCGCTGCGCGAGCTGCACGCAGACGCGCTGTATCACGCCGTCCGCCAAGAGCTGCGCTGAAGCGCGCCTTCTGTGGCGAGTCGCGCACGCCCACACGCCTGGCGCATGGCTACTGCTCCCACTTCACCACGTTCACCTGCGACACGCCGCGCTGTGTCGTTTTTGTTGCTGCTGGTGTGTCTGGCTGCGTCGGTTGCGGCATGGGGCGTGCGCAATGCTCAAGCCGTGGACGCGCGCGGACGAGAGCCTGGCTTCCCCACGCCAGTGTTTGGCGCAGAGTCGTTGCTGTTGGGCGTCAACACGGCGCTGGAGCAATACGACGACGAAACGCTAGACGCGCGCCTGGCATTGCTCGCGCGGCAGGGCGTGCGCCTGGTGCGTCAGGAGTTCCGCTGGGCAGACCTAGAGCCGCGCCGCGGCGCATTCGACTGGCGCGCTAGCGACCGCATCGTTGCTGCTTTGCGCAAGCACCGCATCCGCGTCTTGCCTGTGCTGTGGACTACGCTAGTGTGGGCACGGGCACCTTCTGCCTCTGCCAACTTCCCGCCCACACTCACCGCGCCACCGCACGATGTGGACGACTTCGCCCGCTTTGTGGCGGCGTTTGCCGCGCGCTATGACTTGCCCGATGACCCTGATCACTCGCCGATCCTCGCCTACCAAATCTGGGACGAGCCGAACTTGAGCGCAGCATGGGGCAACGGCTTGATCAACCCAACCTACTACCTTCAGATGTTGCGCGCGGCGCGGGCAGCGATCCACTCTGTTAATCCACGCGCGCGCATTGTGCTCGCTGCGCTCGCGCCGACGGTGGAGCAGAGCAACGTGAACCTGGCGCCGCAGCAATACCTGCTCAAGCTGTACCAACTCGGCGGTCATCAGGCGTTCGACATCGTGGCAGCCAAGCCCTATGGCTTCGACTTCGCGCCTGAAGACCGCAGGACGAGTGAGGCACTGCTCAACTTCTCGCACATGATCCTGATGCGCGAGGTGATGGTGGCGCACAACGAGGGTCACAAAGCGATCTGGGCGACGCCCTTTGGTTGGAATGCGCTGCCACCAGCCTGGCAAGGCGAACCCTCCATCTGGGGACAGGTGAGCGAAGCTGAACAAGCTGAGTTCACTGTTCGCGCTGTGCGGCGTGCCGCCCGAGAATGGCACTGGTTGGGCGCGATGTTTCTCGACGGCTTGCAACCGCGCCCGCGCGAGCGCGACCCGGCACGCGACGCGCGTTGGGGATTTGCGTTGCTGGATGGGCACGGCAATCCGCGACCTGTGTTCGACGCGCTGCCACGTGCGCTCGCCGAGGCTGCGCAGGCGCCGCGACCGCAGCTCTTCGCCCGCTGTGAATCGCCGCAAAGCGTGTATCGCGCGCTCTACCTAGACAACGTGATGACCGCTATGCCCGAAGTGCTCGCAGCAAAGCCCGACTGTCGCGCGCCCAACCCGCTCGCCGACTTCTCGGAAGGCTGGCGCTTCGATCAGCTTGGCGCCGACGTGCCTGACCTGCCAGAGGCGCGTGTGCGTTTCTCGTTTCATGGAGATGCGCTCGCCCTCATCGTTCGCCGCGGCAACTACCGCGCCTATGTCTTTGTCGAGGTGGATGGCAAACCTGCGAACCGCCTGCCCCGAGAGCCGCGCGGCGCGTATCTGGTGATGACCTCGCCCGGCTTGTATCCTGTGATCGAGCGTGTGCGCGTCGCGGATGATCTCGGCGATGGCGAGCACGTGGCGGAGCTGCGCGTGGATCGCGGCTGGAATCAGTGGTCACTGGTGGGTTGGAGCGTGGTCGCCTCGCCCGATCAGCCGCCCTACGATGTGCTGCAAGCGCTGTTGTGGGTGTTGGCGTTGGTGGCGCTGATTGGCGCGTGGACAGTGGGGCAGGGCGCGGGCTGGGGTGCTTGGTGGGGCGAGCGCCTGCAACGCTGGCGCGGGATGTCGCTAGTGGACGTGCATGCGCGCGCGCTCGCGCTGGCTCTGCTGACATGGGCGGGGGCGGGGCTGGCATGGACACAGGACGCAGCACTGGCGTGGCGCGCCCTGCCGCTCGCTCCGCAGGTGGCGGTGTCGGCGCTGGCTTCGGCGATCTTCGTATGGTCGCCGGCGATGCTGGTCGGTGCAATGGCGGCGGCGCTGCTGCTGCTGCTCACGATTGCCAGACCGATGGTGGGCTTGACGCTGCTGGCGTTTAGCACGCCGTTTTATCTGATCCCGCAACGCCTCTTCGAGCGCGCAGTGGCGATGCCAGAACTGCTCACGATGATGTGCGCAGTGGGGTGGGCGGTGCATGGGGTGATGGAGTGGCGTCGCGCGCGAATGTTGCCCGCGCCGACAAAGCTGCTGCGTTCGCTGACGCTATTCGATGTGGCGGCAGCCGGGCTGGTGGTGGTCGCTGCGTTGGCGACGTGGCAGGCGCACTTTCGCGTGGAGGCGCTGCGCGAGCTGCGGCTGGTCATCGTGGAGCCTGTGATGGCGTACTTCATTGCGCGCACGCTGCCCGCGCGCGAACGCCCTGATGAGGCGGCGCGTTTCATCGTCGGCGGGCTGATCGCTGGCGCAGTGGCAGTGGCGCTGATTGGGCTGGCAAACTACGCGCAGGGTGTGGTGTTCGCCGCGGAGTTCGGACTGCCGCGCATTCGCAGCGTGTTTGGCTCGCCGAACAACGATGCGCTGTATCTGGAGCGTGGGCTGGCGTTGGCGCTGGGGATGGCGGTTGCAGCGTCGCAGCCAGTGGTGCGCGGCGGTTGGTTGTTGAGCAGCGGGGTGATGGCGCTGGCGTTATTGCTGAGCCAATCGCGCGGCGCGCTGCTGCTCGGTGTGCCAGCGATGTTGGTCACCATGGGCGTCTTGGCGGGCGCGCGCTGGCGCAAGGCTGCTTTGGGGCTGGCTGCGCTGGTGGCGCTGGCGTTGGCTGGCTTGGCGAGTGGTCTGGCGCAGCCCATGCTGGAAGGCACGCGCTTCGCGCGGCTGACTGATCCCTTCAACCTTCAAGGAGGCACGGGCTTCTTTCGGCTGAGCCTGTGGGAGAGCGCCTGGCGTATGTGGCGCGATCACCTGCTGCTTGGCGTCGGTCCGGATAACTTCCTGTATGCCTATCGCAGTTTTTACATCTTGCCTGCTGCCTGGCAAGAGCCGAACTTGTCGCACCCACACAATCTGTTGTTGGATTTCGCCACACGTCTGGGCGTGCTGGGTGTGGTGGTGGGGGTGGGCTTGATTGGAGGGTTTATCGGCTGGGTGCGCCGCGCGTGGAGGCGCAATCGCGGCGTGGCGCTTGGCGCAGCGGGGCTATTGGCGGCGATGCTGGCGCATGGCTTTGTGGATCACGCGCTTTTTTTGGTGGACCTTGCTTTTGCCTTTATGCTCGTCGCGGGCGCGCTGGCGCGTTTGTGTCGGGATCAGGGCGAGCCGAATCGCTGATCGCGCTTAACTTTCAGCCAAATGCATTGCGCGCAGCATCTGTGCGGCGATGCGGTCCCATCGGAACTGATCGCTCAGCGTGCGCGCGCCAACTTGCAGCCGCTGTTTTAACGTGGCGTCGCTCAGCACTTGCGCGATGGCGTCTGCTAACAACGATGGGCTGTCGGGAGGGACCAGCAACATGTTTTCCTCATGCAGCATCTCTGGCACGCTCACGCGCGGCCGGGTGGTGATGATGGCGCAGCCGTGCGCCAATGCTGCCATTAACGTGCCGCGCCGAAAAGACGCGCCATCGCGGTAGGGCAGGGCGATGCAGTGGCAAGCAGCGAAGGCTTTGCTCACTTCGGGGCTGGACAGAAAGCCGGTGGCGTACACGTGAGATTCGATCCCCAGCTCCCGCGTTAATTGAGCTAATCGCGCCGCGTAAGCGACGTTGGTGGGGTCGCTGTCGCCAGTTTGACCACCGATGTGCAACAAACCCACGCCCCAGCCGCGCGCGCGCAGCTCGGCGATAGCGCGCAGCAGCGCCTCGCCGCCTTTGCTTTCGTTCATGAAGCCGAAGTAGCCGATCAACTGCACATCTGTCGGGATGTTGCGCTCCGCCAGCCACGCGCGAACGTCGAAGCCGTTGATGAGTGCAGGCATGATGTTGCTGCCAATGGGGATCAGGTGTAATCGCGCGATCCCTTCACGCTGCAACGTCTCAAAGTCCTCCACGTTGGTGACGATGCAGCCAGTCGCCATGCGTGCCATGCCGAGGATCGCCTTCCACCGCAGCGGTCCGGCTTTAGGGAAGAGATAAGGTGTTTTTAAGTCGTGAAAAGTCACCCAGGTGGGAGTGCGCCTGGCGAGCGCACCAGGCAATAAATTGATTGCCGGGTGCATCTGGTACGCCGCCGCCTGATACTGAATGTTGATCGCGTCTGGAGGGTACACGCGATGAAAGCTCTCGATGTAGCTGCGCGTTTGCCATCCCCACCGCGGAACCAGGCGGTGCACCACCACATTGCCCGCGCGTTCGATGGTGGGCTGGTCGGGCAGATATTTCGTCACAACATGCACCTCATACGCGCCCTGCTCAGCGATGGCATGTGCGAGCTGGCAGGTGTAGTCGCCCACGCCGCCCTGCATAGGGGGGTACTCTCCTGTGATCAGCGTAATGCGTTTCATCGTCCAGCGAGATGTGCGTGTTGTCGCCACAGCTCGTAGAGGGCAATTGCGCCCGCCACTGCCGCGTTCAGCGAGGCGACGTGCCCGCGCATAGGGATGCGCAGCACAAAATCGGCTTTGTCGCGCAGTAACCGATGCACGCCTTCACCCTCGTTGCCGATAATCAACGCGAACGGACCGCGCAGATCCGCCTGATAGATGGTTTGCTCCGCTTCTCCGTGCAGCGCGGCAACCCATACGCCGTGCTCCTTGAGCATGTCCACCGCGCGTGCCAGGTTCACCACTTGTGCCACCAACATGTGCTCGACAGCGCCAGCCGACGCATGAACGACAGCCGGTGTGATGGCAACACTGCGCCGCTCTGGCAAGATCGCGCCGCGCGCGCCGACTGCATCGGCAGTGCGCAACAGGCTGCCCACATTGTGCGGGTCCTGGAGCGTGTCGAGGATGAGGATAGGTCCTTCGCCAGGTTGCGTCAGGATGTCTTCGATCTCGGCATATGGATACGACTCTACTTCCAGCGCCAGCCCCTGCGCGTCGGGGGCGATAGCGTGCAGGCGCTCGCGCGGCGCCTCGCGCACAGGCACGCGCTGGGCGCGCGCAAGTTCCGTGATGTCTTTTAAGATGGGTGCAGCGGGTAGGCTCGGCGCGATCAGCAACTGACGAATGTGTCGCCGCCGCGCGCGCAGGCACTCGCGCACCGCCTGGCGGGTGAACAACCATTCGCTCATGGCAATGTAACCTCCAGCGTGTGTGCGGCGTCGGCGATAGGTGCGCCGTGCGCGTCGAAAGCCGCCATGCGCGCGCCATCGTCTGGTCGGTAGAGTCCGAACTTGACCTGGTAACGTCCCGCCGGTAGCGCATCGGGCAGCGTGAGAGTGTACTGGTCATTGGTGACGATGTCACCAGCGCGCCACCAGCGCGGCGCGAAGTCGCCGTTGAGCGCCCGCCCGTCGGCTTGTGGCTCCAGCTTGCTGCCCGAAGCGTCGAAAAGTTGCACAAACGTAGTGTAGTCTGCCTGGAAGTCTGTGCGAGCGTGCCAGTCCAGTGTGAGCGTCAGGTGGCGTGCGTCGGGACGACTGAGCTCCGCGCGGGTGATGTCGGCGTCGGCGAAACGCAGCAAGGGAGGAGAGGATTCGGGCTGATCGAGAGCGCCGATCGCGGCAGCTTCATAACGCTGGCGGCTGGTGGGGTTGCCCGCCCCGTCGCGCGTATCCAGGAAACGCTGCGTGTCGAACTCCCAGAAACCCACATCCAGCCGCAGCACGCTCGGCGCGCGTTGCGTGACGGTGAGTGTGTCTTCCACACGCAGCCGGTAGCGATCGGCGATGATCACGCCAGGCTGCCAAAGCGAGGTCTGAAACATGCCACCGCCGGGGTAGGTGTCCAGCACGAACACTTCTGCGTCGCCGCGCGCGAACAGTCGGATGAAGGCGCTGTAGTCGCGCTCGATGGGTCGCAGCGCTTGCCAGTAAAGTGTCACGTCCAGCTCCTGACCAGGGCGGATGCGCTGGGCAGGTGTGTTGACGCGAAAGCCGATCCAGCGAATGGCGTCCTCAAAGAACAGCTCTGTGCGGGTGAGGTCTGCAGGCAGCGCCCGCTCGTCAGGGATCTGTTCTGGTAAGCGATATGCCGGCAGGATGTATGTCGGCAAGGCGAGCGCCGCAAGCGCCGCGAGGCTGCCGCTGAGGACTGCGCTGCATGGCAATGCCCATCGCGGCGCCACGCGCTGAAGCATGCTGAGCAGCCCCAGCGCAGTGAACGTGGCGATGACTGCGATCACTGGAAAGAGCAGTCGTCCCTGACTGGCGAGCGTCAGCGAGGTCCAGCGTATCAGCGCGGCGAGCGCGATGAAGAACGCTGACGCGCCCATTCCAGCGATGAGCAGCGTGCTGGCTGCGCGCGGATGTGAAACGAGCGAGCGCACCGCGCCAGGTCGCGCCAGCCAACGCAGCCAGCTTGCAGCCAGCGCGATCATCCCCATTCCAGCGAACGCCATCAACGCCTCCAGCACGTCGTAGATCGGCAGTGCCATCGGGATGTTGACCGCGCCGAACAACCCCCAGTAAGCCTTGAAGAACCCATCCCACTCGCTCAGCAAGTCCGCAGCGGAGGGCAAGGATTCGCGCGCGCCCGCGATGCGCGCCATCATCAATGTGCCAGTGAAGTCGCCGTAGAGCCATGCGTTGCGAACGTACCACCATCCAGCAACGACACCTGCCACCAGCCACATCGTCGCTGCTAGTGCGAGGCTGCTGCGAACGGCTTGCCGCCACGCAGTGGCGCGCAATGTGCGGGCGAGCACCACAGTTGCTGGCACGGCGATAACCAGCGCCAGTCCAGAGGCTTTGGTGAGCGCTGCGCCACCCAGCACTGCGCCGAGCCAGATCGCGCTGCGCAGCGTCAACCCATGTCGGATCGCGCGCGCGCCCAGCCAGAGCGCGAGTGAGGAGAGCGCCGTCGCTAGCGTGTCGTTGTTCACCGACGCCATGATGTGAACGAACATCGGATTAAACGCTACCAGCGCGGCTGCAAATGGCGGCAGCGCGTCGCTGACGAAGGGTCGGCGCAGGCGCAACAGCGCGCGCAGCTCGCGCGCAAAGCCGAACGTGCTGATCACGGCAATTGCGCCGAATCCTGCGCTGATCAGGCGCAGCCACGTGACAGCAAGCGACACGCCTGGTCGCAGAGCGTGCTCGTCGGGTGTGTGCAGCAGTTGATTCCAGTTATTGGTGGCGTCGGCGCGCCCCAGCCGTGCGTGAGGGTTGGGCAGGACGCGCGCGGCGAAGTCGCTCCGATCAAACGGGGTGATGAGCACCGCCATCAGCGCGTAATACAGCGGTGGCTGGCTGCCTTCTTGCGCGTAGTAGGTGAGCGGGCGCAGCGCTCGGCGTTCCTCTTCGGTGATGCGCGCGTGCATGTCTGGGTCTTGCACTGGCAAGCCGCCGCCACGCGCCAGGTGCTCCACCATCGCGTAATGGCGCACCTCGTCGGAGACTTCCAACAAGGGTACGTGCACCGCGTAAGCGCAGGCAATCATCCAGTAACCAGCGACGATGATGCTGGATAAGTAATGCGTGATGTTGCGCAATGCCACAACCGCAAGTATATGGAGCACCACAGCGCCGCCGTTGCGCTCAAGTCACGCCGCGGCGCCGATCGGCTGTATCTTCGTCCACCAAAAGGTGTTACTATCATTGCCCATGCGTTTTGTCCAACCCGACGAGAGGAGAATCGAGCAATGGCGGTAAGGGTTATCACTGACACCAACGCGGACATTGATCGCAACCTGGCGCAGCAGTTGGGCATTGACGCCATCATGTCCACCTACGTCATCTTCGGCGAGAAGAGCATCCGCAGCATTGATATGACCCCGGCCGAGTTCCACGCCATGCTGAAGAGCGACCCGAACTTCCCGAAGACCTCGCAACCCTCGATTGGCGATTGTGCTGCGATCTACGAGCAGTTCAAAGGCGACGACGTGGTTGCCGTCTTGATCTCGCGCGACCTAAGCGGCACCATCGCCAGCGCGGAAGCGGCTGCCGCGATGATGAACGGCGACCCGCGCGTCACCATTATTGACACGCGCCAGGTCAGCGCCGGCGAGGCGTTGCTGGTCATGGAAGCGGTCAAACTGGCGAAGCGTGGTGCGACGGCAGCCGAGATCAAAGCGCACATCGAGTCGCTCATTCCCCGCACGCGCGTGCATTTTGTCGTTGAGACGCTCGAAAACTTGCACCGCGGCGGGCGCATCGGCGGCGCGCAGGCGCTGCTCGGCACCATGTTGCAGATGAAGCCCATCCTCACTATCAAAGATGGACGGGTGGAGCCGCTGGAGCGCGTTCGCACCTTCAGCAAAGCGGTGGACCGCTTGAAAGAGATCGTGGTGAACGACCTGCGAGGTGTGGCTGAGCCGCGCATTTGCGTGCTGCATTCTGCCGCTCCTCAGCTTGGCGAGTCACTCGCAGGCGACATCGCCGCCGCGTTAGGCGTGCCCAAACCGCTCGTCCTGGAGATCGGACCGACCATCGCAACGCACGTCGGACCAGGCGCGCTGGGCGTGGGTTACATCATCTGACAGTGAACAGGAGAGTTTGCAAATGCCCATTCGGATTGTGACCGACTCAAGCACGGACATCACCCCAGCGCTTGCCTCTAAACTGGGCGTGGATGCCATCATCTCCGCGTATGTGGTGTTTGGCGAGAGAGCCATCCGCAGCCTCGACCTGACGCCGGCGGAGTTCCATCGCATGATGCGCGAATCCTCCGTCTTTCCTAAAACCTCGCAGCCCTCGGTAGGCGACTGCATTGAAGTGTATGAGCAGTTCAAAGGCGACGATGTGCTCTCGATCCACATCTCGCGCGACCTGAGCGGCACATACTCCAGCGCCGAAGCTGCTGCCAAAATGATGGAGGACGGACCGAGGATCACCCTTATTGACACGCGCCAGGTCAGCGCAGGCGCGGCGCTGTTGGTCATGGAAGCAGCGGAGATGGTGAGGCGCGGTGTGAACAGCGTCGCCGAAGTGGTGGCGCACATCCAGTCTCTCATCCCGCGCACGCGCATGCACTTCGTCCTGGAGACGCTGGAGAATTTGCGGCGGGGCGGGCGCATTGGCAACGTGAGCGCGATGCTTGGCAATGTGTTGCAGATGAAACCTTTGCTCACGATTTGCAATGGACGCATAGAACCTCTGGAGCGCGTGCGCACCTTCAACAAAGCGGTGGCGCGTCTGAAAGAGGTGGCGCTCAAGGAGCTGAGCAGCGCAGCGAACCCGCGCATTTGTGTGATGCACGCGGCTGCCCATCAACTCGCTCAGGACATCGCCAAAGAACTTTCTGAACGGCTGAACGTGCAAACGCCAACTATCCTCGAAGCAGGACCTGCGATTTCAGTGCATTCTGGACCGGGCGCGGTTGGCATCAGCTACATCGTGTGAGATGCACTCGTGATGATGCGCACCAAGATCGTCTGCACTTTAGGACCTGCCTGCGATGATGAACACACGTTGCGCGAGATGGTGCGCGCGGGCATGAGCATTGCTCGCATCAACTTTTCGCATGGCGCGACTGAAGATCATGCTCGCCGCATCGCACTGGCGCGGCGGGTTGCGTCATTGGAAGGGGTACCCATCACCTTGATGGGCGACTTGCAAGGTCCAAAGTTCCGCATCGGTCAGCTTGTTGGCGGACCGCTCACGCTCACAGTTGGCGCTGAGGTGGTGCTCAGCGCCAACATACGGGATGGTGTGGTGCCCTTTCCGCACTCAGAAGTGCTTGCTGTTTTGCAGGAAGGGCAGCGGCTGCTGATTGACGATGGCGCGATGGCGCTACGCACGCGGCGGCGCCTGGACGAGCACACAATTGCCTGTGAAGTGCTGGTGGGAGGTGTGCTGTCCTCCAACAAAGGTGTGAGCGTGCCAGGCGTGCCAGTCCGCATCTCGGCTATCACGGAAAAAGACCGCGCCGACCTGGCTTTTGCTATTGAACAACAGGTGGACGCAATTGCCATGTCTTTCGTGCGCAGCGCAGACGATGTGCTGGCGTTGCGCGCGCTGGCGCGCGAGATGGGCGGCGACCCGTTGATCGTCGCCAAGATCGAAAAGCCAGAGGCAATGGCGCACCTGAGCGAGATCGTCATGGCGAGCGATGCGCTGATGGTTGCGCGCGGCGATTTGGGCGTGGAGGGCACACCAGAGGATGTGCCGTTCTTCCAAAAGCAGATCATCCAGGCGTGCCTGCGCGCTGGCAAACCGGTCATCACTGCCACGCAGATGCTGCAGAGCATGATTCATGCGCCACACCCCACCCGCGCTGAAGCCAGCGATGTGGCAAACGCGGTCCTGGATGGCAGCGACGCCGTGATGTTGAGCGGCGAGACTGCAATCGGGCGCTACCCTGTGGAAGCTACGCAGACTATGGCGCGGCTGGCGGCGCGTGCCGAAGCACAGGCTGCCGCGCGCATCTCCCACACCCCCAGTGACGCCGACGTCACCGACGCTGATCGCCGCACCGACGCGATCACCTCGGCTGCTGTCGAGATCGCAGAGCAGACCGGCGCAAAGGCAATCGTGTGTGTGTCGTCTTCAGGTTTCACTGCGCGCATGGTGGCGCGACATCGCCCAACAGTGCCAGTGGTGTGCCTCACCCCGCACGCGCGCACCCAAAGTTACTGCGCCTTTATGTGGGGAGTGCGCGCGGTGGTGACAGAGACCCGCCACGTGGATACTGAGACGTTGCTGGCGTGCGCAGCGCGGTCCGCCTGTCAGTTTGGCTACGCCTGCCGTGGCGACTGGGTGGTGGTGACGGCTGGTCTGCCGCTGGGCAGTGGCTCAGGTCACACAAACATGATTCGCTTGTTGCAGGTGGAATGACGCACCGTGGCTGACAAGGCTGCAAAGAGCAGGTTCTATGTGGTGTGGAAGGGACGCCAGCCTGGCGTCTTTCGCACGTGGGAAGCGTGCAAAGCACAGGTGGAGGGCTTCCCTGGCGCGCAGTTCGAGGCGTTCGACACTTTGGCGCAGGCAGAACAGGCGTTTGCTGTTCCCGATGTTGCGCGGCGGTTGTCGCTCGCCTGGCGCCTCGCGCACCTGCCGCCAGGTGTGCCACCACCTCTCCTCGACAGTTACGCGGTGGATGCAGCCTGCAGCGGCAACCCTGGCATCATGGAATATCGTTGTGTAGATTTGGCGACTGGCGAGGAAGTCTTCCGCGGCGGACCGTATCACGACGCAACGAATAATCTGGGCGAGTTTCTGGCAATTGTGCGCGCATTGATGCTGTGTCAGCGTGACTGCCCAACGAAGCCGATTTACTCCGACTCCGATGTGGCGATTCGTTGGGTTCGCCAGCGTGCGTGTCGCACGCAAATCAATCGCACTGCGCGCAATGCAGTGCTGTTTGAGCAAATTGAGCAGGCTGAGTGCTGGCTGTGTGCGCACGGCTTTCAAAATCCGCTGCTCAAGTGGCGCACAGATTGGTGGGGCGAGATACCAGCAGATTTCGGCAGGAAGTGAAGTGCAACATTGCGAGAGGTCGTGAGGCGACCGTGTGCCTCGCGCAGTCATCAATGTGGCTGCCAGACATCATGGACGGCATTCCGTCCCTTTGGGTGTTGCGCTTGTGATACAATATCGCCTGCGCAGAGAAGGCCCCTTCGTCTAGCGGTTAGGACAGAGCCCTCTCAAGGCTCAAACACGGGTTCGAGTCCCGTAGGGGTCATAGAGTTCCCTGAGCGGATTCCCACGCAAGGTTGCTCTGTTGAGCGTATCAGCACCGTATAAATACCGAACTGCTCGGCGCGGTAACAGCTTTGAAGCAAGTGAAGTAGCTCGGCATCCTCGTCTATTGCGGCGGCTTTCATTCGTTCCTTCTTCGCCCAGACGATTGCCTTGACGTGGCGCGTGCGCAGCAAGTGCTTGACGTATTGTGTGTCTGACAACCTGCCATAAACTGTTTCCCCAGGTCGACCTGCATACCAGAGAATATCGCTGTCAGCGAAGATGTAATCCATCGGTGAGGTGTTTGCGCGCACAAATTGCACTGTCTGCTCAAAGTCGGCATACCTGTATGTGTAACGATAGCGGGTGCTGTAATCAGCAGTCACTTGGGTGATGTTGGTGGCTAACATGAAACCGATGGCGATCCCCAGCAAGCCTCCAGCGATTATCTCCCGTGCGGAAGTGTGACTTCTTTTTGCCCAGATGAAGGCGGTGAGCAGTAGCGCGAGCACAGGCAGCCCCTGTAGCCCCACTGCGCGAATGCCTGGCTGCAAGCGGCTGCTCAGACTCAGCGAGTTGAAAGTTGTTTCATAGAGATCGTAGAGTGGATCGGGCAGCAGAATGAATGCATATATCAACGATAGGCTTGCTGATAGCACTGCTGCAATCCAGCTCATGCGAGATGCGCGCTGCGTCAACCATGCGCTGGCTACAGCCACCAAAACTGGCAACATCGGAGTGTGGTAGCGTGGATACCCCCAGGCTGGGACAATTGCAGTGCAGTAGAACAAATAAACCAACCCTGCAAACAACAGCGCGGTGTCTTGGTTGGTGAAAGTGCGTTTGCGGAGTGCGGCTCGCGCGCGGTCCAGAATTGCAAGGACAAACACAATCGCAAGCGGGAGTGAGACCCAAAGCCACAGCACGCCGTTTGTTTGCGCAAATGTGCTGGCGATATTGCTGAGCAGCGCCCACGGATCCGTGAGGAGTGTGTCTCTGCTGCGGTTCAAGATTGAAGAGGCTGCATCTGCCAGGCTGAAGCCAGTGAGAGCGCTATACACACTGTGAGAGAGCAGAAAGATGGCTGCCCCACCACCCAGTCCAGCAAGCAAGACGACAACACTGCGCCATTGACGCGTGACAAATCCCTTCGTCAACTCTCCTGCAACAAGAGCAGCCGCGAGCGCCAGTGGCGTAGTCAGCTTTGACCACAAACAAAGCCCGAAGCTCAGCGCAAGCGCCACAACTCTGACGACGTCTGGATGGCGTTCCAGGGCAAACCAGATGCAGCAGGTAAGCGTGGTGAGGAGCGTGAGCAATCCGTTGTCAATATCCACCAGTACAGCGTTCTGCACAGTGAGTGGAATGAGCGCGAACAAAAGCACTGCCAGTGATGCCGAGGTGTGACGATCGGCGCTGCCTGGATAGAGCAGCCACCCCAGCCAGTACACAGCCGGCAGTGTTAGCGCCACCGTCAGCCACACACCGAAGCGAACGGCATTGACAGCCTCGCCAAATATCAGCGTCCAAAGTTGACCCCAATGCACGAATAGCTGCGGGTGAGGGATCAGCGAACGATAACTTTGCCAGTGCGCAATTGTCAGAAAAAACGCGTTTTCGTCAACGGTCAGTGGCTGCCACGACATGGCTGCAGCTGTCAACCCTAGCCACGTCGTGCCTACAGCAATGATTCCAAAGAACCGCGATAAAGTGCGCTGCGTCATGCTCACGAGACACGCTAATTTTTAGAGTGAGCAAGGAGTCTCTGAGCTGCGCAGATAAGCGATATATGACCCGATGCGCTTTTCTTGTGGATAGCATTCGCGCTGAACACGAATGAAGTCTGGATGGCGCGTGACTTGGGTATAACGTCCATCTTCTTTGGTGGTCATCACAATGGCAACTGGTTGATCAGCGCGGAGGTGTGTTAAAAAGTGCTCTACGTCACATTCAGAACAGGCAAGCATCGGCACGACAAATGTGCCCTGGCGGTTGGCAGCGAAGATGATTTCGTTTGGCGCTATGATCCGATCCGTGTGGTGTGTGTTGCTCTGGATCCACGCTCCCATCTCTCGTCCTCCCCGCCGTCCATACTCGTAGATTGTTGCGTAATCGGCTGTGGCTTGTGCGACATCCAGCACTAACCAGGATGCGAGACAAAACGCGACACCAACTGCAACGAGTGCCTCTCGCTGGCGGCGCAGGATCAACCAGTCAAGCGTCCCTGCTAATACAAGAGGGATGAGCAACGTTCGCACTTGCAGCTGCAATCCAAACATCAGACGAGTGCGTAAGTCGTTTGTTGTGAAGGTTAGCTCGTACTGGGGGAGAAGGGGGTCTGGTATTGCCAGTGCGAAATAAGCAGCTAGCGTTGCGGCACTGATCAATACGCCGGCTTGCCACTGCCGCGCGCGGAGAAAAGGTTGTTCAGCAAGCCACGTGCTCATTAGCAGCACCACACAGAGCGCGACAGGATAATGGTAGCGGGGAAACCCCATTGGCAGTTCGTTGCCCGCACTGTAAAGAGCCATACCCGTCAGCGCGAAGCTGAGCGGGAGATCGCTGAATTGCAGCGCGCTGTGCTGTGCCAGCGCGCGCAACCGTCGGAAAGTGAACCAGCCAAACGCGACGACGAGTGGCACGCCCAGCCACACTGTGGTGATGCCGCCGCCCATCACTATTCTCGAAATCAGCCTTTGCAATCCGCCTCTCACCGGCTCTTGAGTGCGCGCGAGCGTGGGAGCTAACGTCTCTAACGGGAAGCCGCTGACAGCAACGAACAGAGCGAAGCTGACAAGAAAAGTGACTGCACCGACTGCGATTGCTGCCAGCGTGCTGAGCACATCTCGACGTCTGAGCAGGGAAAGGAGAATAGCCAACGCCATTAGCAACAGCGTGGATGGCAGCCACTTGATCCAGAGCATCAAAGTGACGGTTGGCGCAATGGCGATGATACGCTTGACCAGCGGCTGCCCTTCACTCAATCGCAGCGCGATGAGGAAGGTCAGCATCGCAGGGGGCAGAAGAGTGTTGTCAATGTCGAGCAGCAGGCTACCCTGCATTGCGAGTGGATGAACACCCCATCCCGCCACCGCAATCAGAGATGCTGTTTGTGCGTGTTGAGGTGCAGGCGCGATGGCGTGCACGGCGAGCGGTATGAGATACAGCGTTGCGAGAAAGCTCAAACCCCCCAGCAGGCGCATGCCACTGATGACGTCTCCTGCCAAGGTGGAGAACATTGCCCCGAGCGCGACATACAAAGGAGGGTGGGGTATGACAAGCTGGTTCCACGCGCTGCTCAAGATTTGGCTTGCATCGTGCGCAAACCATATTTCATCCGTGTAAATCAGCTTGCTTTGAGACGCAACCCAACACGCTGCATATACTGCCGTCACTACGAGCAGGGATGCCCATACTGGAGTTGTGTAAGCGTGTGAAAGTGTGTGTCTCATCGCTTGAATTTGTAGCTCAGGATCAAGCGGATCATGCGCAGCCCAGTGCGCAGTGCGCCTTTGAAGTTGCCAGTGATCTTGGACTCACCGACGCGGCTCCGATAGTTGACTGGCACTTCGATAATTCTGATGCGCTTTCGCAGCGCGAGAATCACCATCTCTGGAAGGAAGTGTGAGCCACCTACAGTGAATTGATCCTGAATCTTTAGCAATGCTTCGCGGTGGATCAGGCGCATCGTGCAACCGCAGTCGGTAAGCGAAGGTCCGTTGTAGAGGAACTCAAGCATCTTCGCTACTGCCCAGTTGCCGAACCGGAGAAACCAGCCCATGTTGGCTCCAGACCAGATCAGCTCTCGTGCGGTGCGTGTGCCGCAGACCATTTCAAAATCGTCAGAGTAGGCAAGCAGTTTGAAGATGTCTCGCCCAACGAACGTCCCATCTGGCTCGGCTGTGATGATGAGGTCGCCTCGGGCTTCTCGCAAGCCGCGCCGTAATGCATATCCATAGCCTTGGTTGCTTTCGTGGACGATCCGCGCGCAAGTCTGAGACGCCTCCTCTACTGTGCGGTCGCGGGAATTATTGTTGACCACAACAATCTCATCCACCACATCGGGAATGAAGAAGTCTTCTATAGCGCAGCGAATGTTTTCTTCTTCGTTGTATGCGGGAAAAACAACGCTGACTGTTTTGCCTCGGTACATATCTGCCTCTCCATGATTTGGTAGTTAGCACAGGCTAAAAGGGTCGGCGGGCTACTACGAGCATTTGCCCAGCAAAAGGTCGGAATGGCAGCCTCAGGTATCCAGCCACTATCCACTTTCGGATTGGCAGGCGGCTATCACGCATTGAATATGGCGTGAAACGCTTTTCTAGCTTTACGATCTCAAAGCCGCTCGCGCGGAGCAAGCTGCAAAGCGACACGTGAGAAAAGACAGCGCGATGTGTGTAGTCGTCAAAGTAGTTTCTCCATGCATAGTGGAAGTTGGGCTGAATCAAAATCCAGAATCCCCCAATGTGTAGATACTTGAAGACTTCTTGTGCGATGAAGTATGCCTCTTCCATCGTGAAGTGTTCCAGCACATTGGACGCTAGCACTACATTGAACTGCGAGTCGCCCAGCACGCTTAAACCATGTCTTAGGTCATGCACGATTGCTTCAATTCCTGGTTCTGCAAACTTTGGCATTTCCTCCCAGATGTCTATGCAGACACGACGCTGTGCTGACGTGTTGTTAATCCAGTAACAGTAGCCTGAGCCTAACTCCAGCACATGGTCGGTTGCTTGAATAAAACTGCTCACATACTCGCTGATCGCCTGCCAAACGATGGCGCGGGCTGGGTCTTTGGTAAAGTGCGCTTGGTGATAGTGACGCTGCAAATCGTTTTCCATGACACACCCAACAACAAAGCACAAAACTTGCCTCGCTCAGTATACTCAAGCCTAGCTGCACCATGAAAGGCATTGCCCACTTCGCTTCTGGCTTGTGTGTTGCGACGTTTGTGCCTGGTGTCGTTGAACATGCAGCGGAAGGTGGCGTGCTGATCGCGCTGGGCGGCGCTGCGGCGATGCTGCCAGACTTCCTGGACTTCCGCTTTGCCCGCTTCCTCGAGCGCCGCGACGCAGACATTGCCCCAGATGTCCATCATCCGAACCCTCAAGCGCTCGCTGATGCAATCGCTGCTGAAATTCACCGCGCCAGAGATCAGCGTCAGCCGCGCACCATACAGATTCATCCCACGCGCCGCAGCATTGCCGACTGGATCACGTATAGCGTGACCTTCGACGAGCAACGCGGGCGGGTCGGAGTGCGGCTGGGTGGTGCAGAAGCATTCGCGGAGTGCGGTCCCCTGGCGTATGGTTATGACGGCGCTCTGGAGATCATCGAGTTGGGAGGACCGTCCTTTAAGCTCATCCCTTATGCGGATGGTCGCGTCGCTTTGGAGTTTCTTCCCTGGCATCGCACGTGGTCTCATTCGTTGGTGCTGGCAGTCGTGGTGGGGCTGTGCGTCGCAGCGCTGTGGGGAACGCTGGCAGGTGTGGTGGCTGGGCTGGGATTTGCGGTGCACGTGCTGGAAGATCAGCTCGGCTACCTTGGCTCGAATCTGTTTTGGCCGCTCACCCGTCGCCGCAGCGAGGGTTTGCGCCTGATGCATGCGGTTGACCCCATCCCCAACTTCGTCACGGTGTGGGTTTCGCTCACACTCATATTGCTAAACCTGGATCGCGCCGCGCCAACGCCGATCCTGGATGTGGGAACCTATCTCGCTTTTGTCGTCGCTGCGCCGTCGCTGGGGTTGTTGGCAGTGTATGCGCGCCGCAAGTGGCGCAACAGTGCTCCCCTTGCTGTGAGCCGCCAGCGCGATGCACTGGGCGACGGAGAGCCATCGCAGATTTAATACAATCGTGTCAGCACAGGAGTTGCACCATGTCTTTGCCTGCTGAAGAGGTTATCCGACTGAACAAAGAGTACACACTCTTTGAGTGGAACGCCCAGGGCGGTTACACGCCCATGCCGATTGAGCGCGCCAAAGGCGTCTATTTTTGGACCACTGACGGCAAACGCTACTTGGACTTCAACTCGCAGTTGATGAGCGTTAACATCGGTCACGGCGACGAGCGCGTGATCAAAGCGATTTGCGACCAGGCGCAAAAGCTGACCTACGCCAACCCTTATGCTGCTACGGAAGTGCGCGGCCGGCTGGGTGAGATGCTCGCTGAGATCACGCCTGGCAGCTTGAAGAAGTCCTTCTTCACGCTGGGCGGCAGCGAAGCCAACGAGAACGCCATCAAGATCGCCCGCATGTACACTGGTCGCCACAAGATCATCGCTCGCTATCGTTCTTATCACGGCGCGACGCTCGGCGCCGCGACCCTGACTGGTGACCCACGACGATGGGCGGCTGAGCCAGCCATCTCTGGTGTGGTGCGCGTGCATGACCCCTACCATTACCGCTGCCGCTGGTGTCAGCATGAGGAAGCCTGCAATCTGAACTGCCTCAATCACATTGAGGACACCATCCAGTTTGAAGGACCTCACACCATCGCCGCGATCATCATGGAGACGATCACAGGTACGAACGGCATCATCATCCCGCCGAAGGAGTACTACCAGGGCTTGCGCCATATCTGCGACAAATACGGCATCTTGCTCATTCTGGACGAGGTGATGTGCGGTTTTGGGCGCACGGGCGAATGGTTCGCCTGCAACCACTACGACATCGCGCCAGACATCATGACGATGGCAAAAGGCTTGACCAGCAGTTATGCACCACTGGGCAACTGTATTGTCTCAGAAGAGATCGGGCGATTCTTCGACGACCACGTGCTGTGGTCTGGGCTTACTTATGGCGGTCATGCGCTGAGCTGTGCTGCAGCGATCGCCTGCATTCAGGTTTACAAGGAAGACAACTTGATCGAGCGCGCGCGGGAGATGGGCAAATTCCTAGCGGAGGAGGAGGACAAACTTAAAGCCAAGCACCCATCGGTAGGGGATGTGCGCCACATCGGTTTGTTCAGCATCTTTGAGCTGGTGAAGAACCCCGAAACGCGAGAACCAATGGCGCCATTTAACGCCAAAGGCGATGAGATGCGCGTGATGAACTTGATCAAAAAGTTCTTCAACGACAACGGCTTGTTCACCTTTGTGCGCTGGAACAACTTCTTTGTCAACCCGCCCCTCTGTATCACTAAAGAGGAGCTGAAAGAAGGGCTAGAGATCATTGACCGAGCACTGGAGATCGCTGACGAATTTGTGGAGGTCTAGTTCGCTCGGTCGCCCGATCGGCGATTTGGAAGCCAGGCTGGTACGGAGCCTGGCTTCTTCTGTGTTTGACTTTGTGCTATAAAACTCTTGCGACAATGGATGCGGAGATTGTGCGTCAGTTCATTCGCGCGCATCGCCAGGCGACGCTCGCTGTGTGTCAGAGCGATGAGCCTTTCACCGCGATGGTGGCTTACGTAGCCGAGCAAAACTGCGCCGCGCTTTACATCCAGCTCAGCGATCTCTCGCCGCATAAGCGCATGTTGCTGGCGAACCCACGTTGCAGCTTGCTCATTGCAGCCCCCGACGATGGTCGCGCCGAGGTGCTCTCGTTGCCGCGCGTGACGTTGCAAGGTGCGGCACAGAAACTGGAGAAGGCAAGCGATGAGTATGCGCGCGCTCGCGCCTTTGTCCTTCAGCACATGCCCACCAGCGCTGTTCTTTTTGAGTTGCCAGACTTTGACCTCTTCCGCATCACGCCCACAAACGGGCGCTTTATCGGTGGCTTTGGTCGTGCTTTCGCTTTCACTATCGAGGCACTTGTCGCATCAACGTAAACGTTTGGAGTCACACATGGCTGAAATGCTGCGTTTTCCCGAAGGCTTTCTGTGGGGCACGGCGACATCCGCTTATCAAATAGAAGGTGCTGCCCAAGAAGATGGGCGCGGACCTTCCATCTGGGACGATTTTTGCCGTGTGTCCGGCGCAATTGCGGATGGCAGCGATGGCAGCGTCGCCTGCGATCATTACCATCTTTACCGTGAGGATGTCGCTCTTATCCGTCAACTAAACCTTAAAGCGTATCGCTTCTCCATTTCCTGGACGCGCATATTGCCCGAGGGCAGGGGAGCGTTGAACCCGAAAGGCATCGCGTTCTACGACCGCCTGGTGGATGCGCTCCTGGAGAACGGCATCCGTCCATTCGTCACGCTGTATCACTGGGACTATCCATCCGCGTTACACGCCCGCGGTGGCTGGACGGTGCGCGACACCGCTGGCTGGTTTGCGGACTATGCCGCTGCGGTGGTGCGCGCACTGGGAGACCGCGTTAAAGACTGGATCACGCTGAACGAGCCTTGGTGTTCTGCCCATCTTGGATACGGCATCGGTGTTCACGCACCAGGCATCAAGGATATGCCCACTGCTTATCGTGTCGCCCATCACCTGTTGCTGGCGCATGGCGCTGCCGTGCAGGCAATTCGCGCCACTGGCGACAGCGAGACCCGCGTTGGCATCACTTTGAACTTCACGCCCAGCCTGCCCGCCACTGACAGCGATGCGGATCGCCAGGCAGCAGAGCAACACGGCGATTGGATGTACGACGCTTTTGCCTCGCCGATCCTGACTGGCGCTTATCCATCCCGCGTGCTATCGCTGTTTGAAAGCGCCGTTGATATTCGCCCTGGCGACATGGCGCTGATCGCTGCTCGCAATGACTTTCTGGGCGTGAACTACTACTCCGCGCAGGTGGTGAGCGCTGAGCAAGGTCCTATACAAGTTTCGGATGGCGAGTACACCCTGATGGGATGGCTGGTGATCCCGCGCGGACTCCATGCCACGCTGCTGCGCTTGCACCGAGATTCAAAAGGTCGCCTGCCCCTTTACGTGACGGAGAACGGCGCTTCCTATCGCGATGTTGTGGAGGGAGACCGCGTGCACGATCCCCAACGCGTGAATTACCTACGCGAGCACTTCAAGGCTGCCTGGCAAGCCATTCAAGACGGCGTGGACTTGCGCGGCTACTTCGTCTGGTCGCTGCTCGATAACTTCGAGTGGGGACACGGCTACCAGCAATTCTTCGGTGTGGTACATGTGGACTATGCAACCCAGCGCCGCACCTTGAAAGATAGCGCACTATATCTGCGCGAAGTCGCCATAGAGAACGCTGTGCTATGAGCCTCGCAGGTGGCGCAGCCGCCAGGCGATGCCAGCAGGGTACCCCAGCATCTTTGCCACGTCGCCCACGACGCGAATGATCGGCACGAGCAGCGCTGCGCGCAAGCGCTCCGTTGGGGATAGCGCGCGCCACTGGCGAAACAGCCGCTGGTAAGGTGCTCGCAGGTAGGCAGCTCCGCCAGCCGCAATCAGCGCCGCGCTGATCGCGCGGAGCGTCGCCTCGCCGAACGTAAGCCCGCCGAACAACGTCGGCAACGCGAGCAGATACGTGCTGTAGCGTATCAGGTGGCGCTTCCAGAACAAACTGGCTTTGCCGTCGCCGCGAGCATACAGGTAATACTGCTTGAAGAAAGCGCGCCACGAGCTGCGCGGGCGAAAGTAAGCAATCGCCTCGGGGGCAAACGCGAACTCACCGAAGCGCTCGCGCAGCGCCATATCAAACACCACATCTTCGCAGTAGTCCAGCCATTCTGGGTAGCCGCCCACCGCTTGCCAGGCGTCGCGCCAATAAGCCACAGAACGCGACGAGGGCATGAACCGCGCAATCTGCACCTCTTCCAGCGCGGGCAGCACCGTTGCGCCCATCGCCACTTCAAAGGTGGTGTGCGGATCGGAGATAAAGAATCCCGCGACAGCGTGCGGAGGATCAGGTTGCTCGAACGGCGCTGTGATGCGTTCTAGCCACATCGGGTGCAACCGCACACCTGCATCGGTGCAGGCGATGATGGGGTGTCGCGCCGCGCGGATCGCTGTATTGCGACCGCGTGAGATGTTTGCGCCAGGCGACTCGATCACCTGCAGCGGGAAGCGGCGCTCCGCGCGCAAGATGCGCACAGTGTCGTCGCGGCTGCCCCCGTCGCAAGCGATGACCTCGTCTGGCAATCGCGTTTGTGCAGCGATGGAGTCCAGCAACGTCTGAATGTGCTCCGCCTCGTTGAGGACGGTAAAAATCAGCGAGACCGCTGCCATCGTTCAGACCTCTGCACGCACCTCGCCAATGCGCAGACACTCCTCCCCCGCAGATGCCTGCGCGTGCGTTGCTTCTTCGGCTGACACAATCACCACCATGCCGATGCCACAATTGAACACGCGGCGCATCTCTGCATCGGTGATGTTGCCGCGTTGCTGGATGAGTTGAAATACAGGTGGCATTGTCCACGATGAGAAATCCACGTCGGCGCGCAGACCTGCTGGGAGCACGCGCGGCAGGTTATCCACAAATCCGCCGCCCGTAATGTGGGCAAGCGCCTTGATCGTTGCTGCGCGTTGAATGCGGCGCACGATGTGCAAGTAGCACCGATGCGGTGCGAGCAAGTCTTCCACGATGTCGCGCGGTTCGTCAGCAATCTCGGAGAGCGCAGCGTTGAGCTGTCGTCGCTGCTGGGAGTCGTTGAGCGCACCACCCAGCACGTGACGGATCAGAGAGTAGCCGTTTGTGTGTGGACCGGATGACCTTAGCCCAAGCAGCACATCTCCAGGTCGGATCGAGGAAAGCTGGGGCAACATCGCGCTGCGTTCGACAACTCCAACGATGGCGCCAGCCACGTCAAACATCTCGCTGGCATACACGCCTGGCATCTCCGCCGTCTCGCCACCCAACAGCGCGCACCCCACTGCCTGACACGCCTCAGCCATGCCGTTCACCACTTCAGCCGCCTGTGCTGGGTTGAGCTTGCCGGCGGCGAAGTAGTCGAGGAAGAAGAGCGGCTCTGCGCCCTGCGCCAGGATGTCGTTCACGCAGTGGTTGACGATGTCGTGCCCGATGGAGCGGAAGCGCCCAAACTGAGCTGCCAGCATCACTTTTGTGCCGACGCCGTCTATGCTTGCCACCAACACTGGCGACTGCATGGATCGCAAGCGGGCGGCGTCGAACATGCCGCCGAATGCGCCGACGCCAGCCAGCACTTCTGGCGTGTGCGTCGCAGTGATCGCGGTGCGCATCAACGCAACCGCTTGACTGCCGCTGTCAATGTCCACGCCCGCCTTTGCATAAGCTGATGGTCGTTGCGAGCCAGGGAAGTGCATAGCCGTGATGATATATGATCGTCAATCCGCACATGCTTTACCGCGAAGCGTTGAGCTATCTGTATTCACTGACAAACTACGAGCGCGTGCCCATCGGCGCATCAACCTACGAGACACTCAAAGTGGACCGCATGCAGCGCCTGCTCGACGCTCTGGGCAATCCACATGAGAAATATCGCATCGTTCATGTGGCGGGCACAAAAGGCAAAGGCTCCACCTGCGCCATGTTAGCTTCCTGTTTACAGCGGCTAGTGCCAAAGGTGGGGCTTTATACATCGCCGCATTTGAGCAGCTTTCGCGAGCGCATTCAGGTCAACCGCGAGCTGATCAGCGAGCGCGATGTCGCTGAGTTGGCGCTCGATGTCCGCAGCGTCGCTGAACAGATGCCAGGCGTCACCACGTTTGAAGCGGCTACAGCGATGGCGCTCTTGCACTTTGCACGTCAAGCGGTGGATTGGGTGGTGCTGGAAGTGGGTCTGGGCGGAAGGCTGGATGCCACAAACGTGGTCCTGCCCAAAGCGAGCGTCATCACGTCTATCAGCTACGACCATCAGCATATCCTGGGTAACACGCTGCAAGAGATCGCTGCCGAGAAAGCCGGCATCATCAAGTTTGGCGTGCCAGTAGTCTCACAGTCTCAACTGCCAGAAGCGATGGCTGTGATTGAGCAAGCGGCGCGCGAGCGTCGCGCGCCGCTCACGGTGGTGGGCAGGCATTGGCGATGGTCGCCAGGCACTGTCTCGCTGGTCAAGCAGTCGTTTGAGGTGAAGAAAGTGTCGCAAGTGCGCACAGACGAACATCCTTTCGTCAACAGCCTGGAGGGGTGGTACGAGATCCCCTGTTTGGGGCGACACCAGATCGAAAATGCCACCACTGCGATTGCAGTGCTGGATGTCTTGCGGGATGAAATTGTGGAAACGCGCGGTCAGCAGTTCGGTCCGCGCTTGGTGCGCGATGGTTTGTGGTCTGTCCAGTGGCCGGGTCGTTTTGAGATACTGCGCGCGGACCCACCGCTGGTGGTGGATGGCGCGCATAACCTCGACAGCGCCCGAAAGCTGGCTGCTACGCTGGTGGAAGTGTTCGGCGGGCGGCGCTGGGTGTTCGTCTTCGGCACGCTGCGCGACAAAGACGCCGCAGGTATGATCGCAGAACTATCGCCGCGCGCCGCGCAGTGGATTCTGTCGCAGCCGGCGGATAACCCGCGCGCCTTCCCAGCCGCCGATCTGCTCGATTTGGCGCTTGCGCGGGGCGTTCGCGCAGAGGTGATGCCGAATCTCGCTGAAGCGATGCGCGTTGCACTGCAATCTAACCTGCCCGTGTGCGTCTTTGGCAGCGTGGCGTTTGTGGGAGAGGCAAGGCTGCACTGGGCGCATTACACGGGTGCGCCATTGCCTCCGACGGACAACTTGTGAGAACCTTGAAAGACATGCTCCAACCTCCTTCGTTGAGCGCTATGTCCGCGGGCTGGTGGGGGCGCGGACATGTGAGCCGCGCCATTTTCGATGATGCGCTGCCTCCGCCACGCCCGCTTCCAGAAACGCTGGAGTCACCCATCATCGTCACGCGCGGTCCAGTGGTGTATCCGCACACGGTATCCACCATGACCCTTCAAGATGAACGAGCGTTGCACGCGCTGGAAGCGGCGAGAGACACTGGTTTCGCCGGCTACTTCCTGGTGAACACAGAGACTGCCCACGCGCTGCCTTCAAACATTCCAGAGATCGGTGTGCTGGTGGAGCTGGGGCGCGTGCTGCGCCTGCCCGACAACAGCGCCTCGTTTGTTGTGCGCGGGCGCTGTCGGGTGCGATTGGTGGAGTGGCTCCAGGTGACACCCTTCCTGGTGGCGCGCCTGGAGTGCGTTCATGAACCAGAGGGCACCAGCCCCTCGACCGAAGCGATGATGCGCGTCGCGCTTTCGCTGTTTGAGCGCGCCATCTCGCTGGATGAGCGCTTGCCCGAAGACGCACTGGTGTATGCGATGAACCTCCAGTCGCCGAGCGACCTCGCCGATTTCATCGCCTCCTCGTTGTCGCTGGACCTAGCCTCGCACCAGAGCTTGATAGAAGCCATTGACCCCACCACGCGCCTCCAGCGCCTGAACTCTCTCCTCGCCAGAGAGCTAGACCTGCTTGAGTTGGAAGACCGCATTCAGGCGCGCGCGCAGAGCGAAGTGGACAAGAGCCAGCGCGAATACTACCTGCGCGAGCAGTTGCGATCCATTCAAGCTGAACTGGGCGAGCTGGATGCCAACGCCAGCGAGATCAAGTCATTTCGTGAGCGTCTGCAGCAAAAGCGCTTGCCCGACCTGGCGCGCGAGCGTGTGGAGCATGAGCTGGCGCGGCTGGAGCAGATGCCCTCCATGTCGCCGGAGGTCAGCATCACGCGCGATTATGTGGACTGGATTCTCGATCTCCCCTGGCACGAAGCCACCACCGACAACCTGGACGTAAATCATGCCGAACGCGTGCTCAATGCGCATCACTACGGGTTGACCAAAGTGAAAGACCGCATTCTGGAATACATCGCGGTATTGAACTTGAAAGGCACGACATCGCGCAGCCCTGTGCTGTGCTTTGTCGGTCCGCCTGGCGTGGGCAAAACGTCGTTGGCGCGCAGCATCGCCGAAGCGCTAGGGCGGCGTTTTGTGCGCATGTCGCTGGGCGGCGTGCGCGACGAGGCAGAGATCCGCGGACACCGACGCACCTACGTGGGCGCGCTGCCTGGTCGCATCCTGCAAATGATGCGCCGCGCGGGGGTGATCAATCCTCTGTTTGTCTTGGACGAATTGGACAAGCTGGGCGAGGACTTTCGCGGCGATCCGTCCTCTGCATTGCTGGAGGTGCTAGACCCAGAGCAAAATCACGAGTTTGAAGATCACTACCTCGACTTGCCATATGACCTCAGCCATGTGATGTGGGTGACGACGGCGAACTACCTCTACGACATTCCGCCAGCGCTGCGCGACCGTTTAGAGGTGATCAAGTTTCCCGGCTACATCGAGGAGGAGAAAATGCACATCGCGCGGCGATTTTTGATACCCCGCCAGATTCAAGAGAACGGGCTTTCGCAGGCGCATCTCACTTTCTCTGATGCTTCCCTGCAACACATGATCCGGGAATACACCTATGAGGCGGGCGTGCGCGATTTAGAGCGCGCCATCGCAAGCGTGTGCCGGAAAGTGGCGCGCCGCGTGGCGTCGCAGAAGCCGTTCCCGCACCGCATCACTCCCACACTGGTCGAGCAACTGCTCGGACCGCCGACCGCCAACCTCATGCGTGTGGAGACAGAAGACCAGGTGGGCGTGGCGAATGGCGTGGCTTGGGACGAGGCTGGCGGTGACCTCTTGCAGATTGAGGTGACTGTCATGGAAGGGCGCGGCGACTTGCTGCTCACCGGCCAGCTTGGCGATGTGATGCAGGAAAGCGCCAAAGCCGCTATGAGCTACGTGCGCTCTCACGCAAAAGAGCTGGGCATCCCGCAGCGCCGTATTGAGAAATCGGACGTGCACATTCATGTGCCGGAGGGCTCGATCTCCAAAGAAGGACCGAGCGCAGGCATTGCGATGGCGATTGCGCTTGTGTCTGCCTTCACCAAGATACCTGTTCGTCACGATGTGGCAATGACCGGCGAGATCACGCTGCGCGGGCGCGTGCTGCCCATCGGTGGGTTGCGCGAGAAGCTTATGGCGGCGCATCGCGCCAACATTCGCAAGTTTATCTTGCCGAAGAAGAACGCAAAAGAGCTGGTTGAAGTGCCGCGCCGCGTGTTGCGCGAGATGACCATACACCAGGTCAGCACGATGGAGGAAGTGATCAGCATCGCCCTGACCAGTCAGCCCAAGCCGCTCACTGAAGAAGAAGCTGACAAGGAAGCCAACGGACGACGCCAGAAGCGCAGCAAGCGCGATTCAGAAGCTTCAAAGGAAGCCGCGCCTGCCAGCTAATTCATCTCCAGCAGCACTTTGCCGGCTGCTTGCGTGCGCGCGTAGTGAATGGCGTCCATCACTCGCGCGAGTGAGAAGCGCTCCTGCACAACGGGCGACCAGTCAATTGCCTGCTCCAGGCGAATTGCGCGTTCATACTCTAACACGCCGCCCCACGAGGTGCGCAGCGTGTATTCTCGCAGGAACATGTCGTTGGGCGAGATGCTCACGCGCGTGTCGGTAGGCGAAAGTCCAGCCCACATGACCGTGCCACCGATGGCGACCAGCGCGATTGCTTGAGAGAGCGCCGGTTCCAGTCCCACGCACTCGATGCTCACTTCGACGCCACGACCCCCGGTCGCTTCCATCACCACCTCGCGCAGGTCCTCCTGAGCGGCATTCACCACCCATGGGATGCCCATGCGTTGTGCCAGCACTAATCGGCTAGGGCGCAGGTCGCTGATGATCACGCGCGCGGCGCCGCATCGCTGCGCTAACATTGCGCAAAACAGCCCGATCGGTCCTGCGCCGATCACGCACACGTTATCTCCGGGTCGGATGCCGCAACGTTCTACGATGCGCACCGCGCAGGCAAGTGGCTCGGTGATCGCGCCGATGTCGTTTGGCACGTCGTCCGGCAGCGGGTACACCAACTGCTCTGGCGCGACGACAGCGTGCGCCCACCCGCCGCCTCGATGCGTCACCTTTCGGCATAGCGCGCTTTGACCAGCTCGGCACAGCGCGCACTTACCACATGGACCGCGCGGCACGACTGTGACGCGCTGACCAGGTCGCAACCCCTGCACCGCTTGACCCACCTCCAGCACGACGCCGGCGTATTCATGACCCAGCGCAGATGTAGAAAGCGCACCCCCGCTGCCTTTCGCCAGCTCGTAGCCTTCAATGGCGTGCAGCTCGGAACCGCAAATCCCGCTGTGCGTCACCTGGATCAAAACATCATCCGGTTCCTGAATCTCTGGGAACGGCACTTCATGAAGCTGCACATCCAGCTTGCCGCAGAGCCGAGCGGCGAGCATCGTCTTTGTCGTAGCCATAGCGAACGTGATTGCGATTGTAAAGCCGCTCAGGCGGGCTGACGGCGCACAGGCGCAAGCTTGACACCACTGGTAGATTATCTTGGGCGCATCTTCTGCCAAAATAAAGACAAGGTGGAATTGTCATGAATGGCAGTCTTTGGATTGTGCTAATCGTGCTGGTGGTTGTGTATGGCGTGGTTGCGCTGGTGCTGAGCCTGTCTGCGCTGTGGCTGCGCCGTCGCGCTCCAAACGCAGCTAGAAAACTGCACGAGATGCAATCCCTCGCACCGCTGATTCAAGAACGGCTTAACAACGTTGTCTCGAAACTACAGCAACCGATTGATGAGCCACCATACGCGGCGCTCTACCAGCAGGCGGCGTCTTTCGCCCAGCGCGCGCAAGATGCCCACGCGCAGGCGTTTCAGCGGCTTGGGCGCTCAGAAGTGATCAACCTGCATCAGCAGCCGCTTTGGCGAGCGCTGATGATTGTGCCCGTCCTGAGCGAAGTGATCCAGCGCGTTCGCTGGGAGCGTCTCATCAAGGCGGCTGCTCACTTGCTGCGCGATGTGCAGCACAGCATTGACCAGATAGACATCACACTTCGGCACATTGAGGGCTTGCCTGACGAGGAGCGGCAGGCGCTGTCGGCGGCAAGCCAGCGCGTCGCTGAGCTGCGACAGGTGCTGCGGAGCGAGGTGCGCACCAAGCTGACGCTCGACGCCGAGATGCAGTTGGTGGAGCAGGTCACCCAGGATGTGGCATCCGCGCGCGCTTACCTCGATGCAGACTCGATAACGCCAGAAGCAGTTATCACGGCGCATCGTATGCGTCGGACAGTGGAAGAGCGCATCAACGATCTGTTTGCGCGCGCTGAAGCCATCCAGACGCAGCGCGTAGAAGCTGCGCAGGTTGTGAGGCAAGCCGAGAACGCGCTGGAACAGTTAAAGTTGCGCGTCGAGGCAGATGAGGCGAGCGGCATTCCTCGTCCACGTTTCCGCGCTCAGCTTTCGGCGAGCCTGGATGGTTTGAACGCGGCGATAGCCGCGCTAGACGCTGGAGAATACGAGGCTGCACAAACCCAGTCGAGGTCGCTGATCGCAGAAGCCAAATCGCACACCCAAACGCTGGAGTCGCTGGAGCGCGCGCGCGTGAGCTTGAGCATGTCGGTTGACAAGGCGACTGCGCGTCTCAACACGCTCGAAGACTGGATCGCGGAGATGCGAGAAAGCGTCGCGCCAGACGCGCTGGAGCAATACCGCAACCAGTTCCGCGAGACGCTCGATCAGATGCGCGCTGCGTTAAATGCAGAGGACGTCGCCATCCTTGAGTCAGCCATGGAGCAGAAGCACGCCCTCGACCGACTCTTCAACGCAGCAGATCGCAGCCGTTCGGAGACGATTGCCCTCTTGCACGAGCGCAGCCAGCATCTGCGGGTTCTCAACCATGAGAGCGTTTCCACGATGGTGGCGTTGGCAGAACAGCGCGCAAAAGACCTGAGCGGACTGCACGAGCGTTATCAGCAACCCGTCACGCCGTCTCAGTTGCTGCAACAGTCGGCGGAGCTAAAGATGATGTGGGATAGGCTCGTCGGCGAGATCGCCGCGACAAAACAAAGCACGCTGCCGGGCTTGGTTCAATCTCTGGATGAAGCGCGAGCTGTGCTCGACACACTGCGTCGGGATGTGCAATCGGCGGATCAGCAGTTGGCTCAGGCTGATCAGCAAAGACAGCGCGCCGATCAGCTTCTGCATTCGAGTGAGAGCGCGCAATTGCAGCAGAAGTTGGCGGAGGTGGCAACGCTGGGTAAGGCGTTTGAGATGGATGTGAAAGCGTTGCTGGATCAGCGTGCTGATCTGCTTGCTGCGTATGGGCAAGCTGCGCCAGACTTTTATCAGATTGCAGCGGACTCGGAGCAGTGGCTAAACAGGGCAAATCATCTGCTGGCGCAGTACGACGCTGAACATCGCAAAGCACAAATTGAGCTACAAGCCTGCGTTCGAGCAATTGAAGGCGCATCTGCAGCGCTGGATTCGCTGGACGCTGAGCAGGGTTTCAACTTTCGAGCGCGTGTCAACCTCTTGATTCAGCGTGCGCGTGACTGGCTCGCGTCTGCTACGCCCACGCAAGGCTTGGATGCGACGCGAGCGTGTGTCTCCAGCGGCGTGATGCTGCAAGCAGAGCTGGATGGTGCTTTGCACACGTTGCGATTAGAGGCGAGGTCTCTCAACCGTCAGCACGCATCGGCGCAGGAGAAGCTTGCTGAGCTTTCAGGTGTGATAGCTGCTGTGCGCGCTGGTTTGGAGTCTGGCGCATTGACCGCGCTCGGGAGCGCGCAGTGGGGCGCCAGTTATCTAGCCATGCTCGAGCAGCGCGCTCAGGCGCTGCAGCAACAATTTGCGCGCTTCGCCCAACGCGCTGATACCGCGCCGTTTCTCCCGCCCACCGACTTTGAGGTAGAAGTGAATCGGATGAGCCAGGACGTGCTGGCAGCCATGCAGGAGGCGGAGCGTCTGCGGTTGGAGGTGGCAGAGATGAAAGCCCGAGCTACAGCGCGATTAAAGGAAGTGAAAGAGGGGCGCCAAGTAGCGCTTGCGTTTGTTCAGCAACATCCTGAGGCGGCTGAGGAGTGGTCGCAGCTTGAGAGCTGGTTAAATCACGCTGAGTCGCGCTTCTCTCAGTCTCGCCGCTGGGAGGAGGCGATGGCGCTGCTCGATGAGACGCTTGAGCGGCTGAGGCGCTTCCGCAGCGCTTACCAGTGACCTCGCCACCAGGAGGGCTTACGCTGAGCTTCTCACCTTTACTGGGTGATGGTGCAGCGCGCGAAATAGCGCCTCACGACGATTGCGCCGTGCCACCGCCATGCGGATGATGCGGCTGATCGCCTCTGCGTAGGTGTAGCCAGCGGCGTAGCAGGAGCCTGCAAATCCGCCCTCTGGGGTGATGTCTGGGTTAGGGTTAACGTCCACCACCCAGAGTTGGTCGTCTTCGCTGAGGCGAAAGTCCACGCGGGCGTAGTCTCGACATCGAAAGGCGCGGTATGTCTTCAGCGCAGTTGCCTCGATATGGGCGCGGAGTTGTGGCGATAGCTGCGGTTGCGTGATCACGGGCATAGAGTTCCAATCGGCGCTATCGGGAACCCATTTGCTATCCCATGTGACCAGGTGGTGCAGTGGGTTGGGGATGCGCGAAAAGTCAATCTCGCGCAGTGGCAGCACCTGGGGGCGTCCGTTGCCCCAGATAGCGGCGTTGATCTCTCGCCCAGCGATGAACTTCTCAACGATGACGGGTTCTTTCAGGGTTTCCACGACATACGCCACTCGTTCACGCAGCGCTTCGATGTTCTGCACCACAGCGCTGCGCGTCACGGCGACTGAGCAATGCTGGCTGACTGGCTTGACGATGGCAGGAAAGAGCGATTGATCCCAGCTTGCTTCGTTGACTTCATCGGGATGGTTGAATTGCCGCCCTGGCGGGGTGGGGATGTTGTGTCGCTGGAGTAGCTGCTTGACTTTGCCTTTTTGCACGGATAGCAGCAGTGTGCGCGGTCCGTTGCCGGTGTAGGTGTAACCGAGCTGCTCTAACCTCGCGCAGATGCGAGCGTCGCCGCCGATCTCGTCCTCCACACCCTCACACCAGTTAAAGACGATCCACTCGTTGGGTGAGAATTGGCGCAGCGCCTCGTCCACCTCTTTCCAGAATTCGACCACCACCACGCGGTGACCCAGTTCGCGCAAGCCCTCCGACATGATGTGGAGCAGCCGTTTGCTTTCTGCGCAGTCGCTCTCTGTCCAGGTGGTGTAGTAGTTAGAGAGGATGATGACGGGGGCGGGTTTCAAGAGTTCGAACAACATAAGCACTGCTCAGATGGTGAGTCTTCTCCAGTAAATGTGCAAGTCATCGCCATCGCGGTAGTAATCAGGCACAACGGCGACGCGCGCGAATCCTTGCGATTCGTAGAGCTTTCGAGCGGGAGCGTAGGCTGGTGTGGAAGAGGTGTAGATCACCATCGCGCGCCCTCCCAGTTCGGCTGCGCGCGAAATCGCGGTTTGGAGCAGGGCGCGCCCCACGCCTTGCCGGCGTGCTGTTGGCGATACGCAGATCCAGAACAAGTCCCACGTGGCTTCTGTGAGCGACTCAAGCCCAAAGCAGGCGAAGCCAACCAGCGCGTCTTCTCGCCAGCAAGATAGCCAGTGGTAGTTGTCGTCGCGCAGCTGCTGCCAGGTTTCTACGAACATCGCTTCTACGCAGTCTGCGTCCTTCGGACCGAAAATGGCGGATTGCAACACCAGGTTGCGGATAGCCTGGCGCTCGTCTGCGTTGGACGGCTGAATGCGGAAAGCGAGCGAGATGAGGGCACTCAAGGTAGCACCTCCAGCAGAGGATGTGCGTGTGGCGCTGGTTGTTGGTATTTCCGTGCGATGGCAAATGCCACGATCGTCTCGAGCATTTGCCCGTAGCTGATGCCGGCTGCTGCGGCTGCGCGCGCGAACCCCCCTTCTGGGCTGATGTCGCAATTTGCGTTGACATCCAGCACCATCGGCGTGTCGCCATCCAGGCGCAGGTCAATGCGTCCGTAATCACGGCAGCCAGTGGCGCGATATGCCGCCAACGCTACTGCTGCGATTTGTGCGTGCAACTCGGCGGGGAGAGGCGCAGGGCAGATCGCAGGAATGTGCTGATAAGCCTCAGATTGAGGAACCCACTTCGCCTCGAAGGTGCAGAGCCGATCTCGCACGTCTGCAAAGTAGTCGTAGCGCATGGTGCTGATGCCGAGTAGCTCAGCGCCTTGACCGCCCCAGATGGTCACGTTGTATTCGGGGCTGTCCAGGAACTTCTCGATGATCACGGGTTGCTGAAAGGCGGCGATCACGCGCGCTGCTTGTGCTCGCGCTTCTTCCACCGTCATCACCACAGAGTTGCGGGTGATGCCGTATGAGCAATGTGAGGCGCCTGGCTTCACGATGGCGGGGAAGTGATCGAACGTGACATCTTCTGCCCGCTCGAAGACCGCCCAACGCGGGGTGGGCACATGACTGGCTTCCAGCAACGCCTTCATCCGCCACTTATACTGTGTCTCTTCCAATGTCCACGCATCTGAACCAGTGAACGTGAACCCCATCTCCGTGAGCACGCGCGCCGCGTGGGAATAAAAGAAAGCCTGCTGCGGCTCACCCTCGCACAAGTTGAGCACTACCCACTGCGCTGGATCAAAGCGGCTGAGTATCTCGGCAAGATTGTGTGTGACCTGCACAGGCAGAACATGCCAGCCCTCTGCGAGCAAGGTGTGGGTGACATCTCGGATCAGGCTGACGGTGGACGCCACTTCGATGGCGGAGCTGCGCTCGTCTAGCCCGTATAGCAAGAGCAGGGGGACTTTGTGCATCTTCAGATTAAGCGGTATCGCTTCAAGGCGGCGTTCAACACAGCGCGCACCAGGTCGCCGTGGGTCCATCCTTCTGCTTCTGCCATCAGCGTGAGGTCGCTGCGCAGCCCGATGCCAGGCAGCGCGTTGATTTCCAGGATGTGCAAATGTTCCTGTGCGTCGAGCCGAAAGTCAACTCGGGCGAAGTCGCGGCAGCCAGTGACCAGAAAAGTTTGGTGGGTTAATCGTCTCACTGTTTCGGCGAGTTTGTCGTTCAGCGGGGCTGGACAACGGTTGCGGTAGCACGCTTCAAAATCCACTTTTTGCAGCGATCCGTAAATGGGCGCCAAATCGGCGGGATAGCCGCTGTAGTCCACCTCGTTGATGGGGAAGAAATGCACATCGTTGCCATTGCCCACCAGACCGCACGTGATGTCTCTGCCCTCGATGAATGGCTCGACCATGGCGGGCTGGGCGTATGCAGCTATTGTCCATGCGACGCGGTCGCGCAGTTGGCGCTCGTTGTGCACGATGCTCTCGTTGTGAATGCCCATGCCCGTCCCTTCATGAACTGGCTTGACGAACAGCGGGAAGGACAGGTCGGCGTGCAGCTCGTCGTCTGGCGTCTCGAACACTTGAAAGATAGGCGTGGGAAGCTGGTAATAGCGCAGGATGCGCTTCGTAGTGGGCTTATCTTGCGTGATGGCTGCGGCGAGCGGCGTCGGTCCGGTGTAGCGGGCGCCGATCATTTCCAGGATGGCGGGCACTTGTGCTTCTCGGCTGTCGCCGCCGAAGCCCTCGCAGGTGTTGAAACAAATGTCGGGCTGCGTTTCGTCAATCCAGTGAGCCAGGTAGGCATCTCCCTCACGGATCAGCACGTCGTGTCCTTCTGCCCGAAGCGCTGTCGCGTATGCCTCAACGTTCCTCTCGCTGTCTAGCTCTACGAGTGCATCAGGTGGCACAACGGGACGATGCACTGGTGGGGCGTTGCGCGCCAGGTTGACGAGCAACGCCACGCGCAACGTGCGGCTGGATGACCGATGTGTGTCTGTCGGCGCGAAGTGGGTGAAGTGGTTGGCTGCTGTCGCCAGCCCAGCGCTCACTTGGTATGACATAGAACCGCAACACAGAGAAGAGATGCTTTAGGTTTACGCTGCGATTCTATGCGCTAAATGAAATATGTCAATGCTGGAGATGGCTTCAGCAACCTTAAAAATCTTTTTTAACGAAGAGGCTGCGCGCTGCTTCGTTCACAGCCTTAACGAGCCGAAATGCGCCTCGTAGCGCTGCTTGAAGTCTTCCCAGGTGAAGTAGTGGCTCTGTCCGCCGACGTGCTCCAGCGCGTAGGTGGCAGCCACGCTGCCCAGTTGACCGCACACCTCCAGCCCAGCCCCTGCCGCCAGCCCTTTTAGGAAGCCAGCGCGGAAAGCGTCGCCCACACCCGTCGGATCGGCGATGTGCCTCTCCGGGACGGCGGGTATCTCGATCACGTCGCGCCCGGTGAGGATCTGCGAACCTGCCGGACCGCGCGTGATCACGATGACATCCACCTCTTGCAGCAATCCCTGTTCGTCCATCTGCGTCTTCTGGCGGATGATTTGAAACTCGTAATCGTTACAAATCAGCATCTGCGCTCCCTGTATGCCCTCCATCAGCTCTTCGCCGCTGGATCGCGCCACCTGCTGACCAGGGTCGTAGATGAACGGGATGCTGAGCTCACGACACTCTGCCGCGTGGCGCAACATTGCCACCGGGTCGTTGGGGGAGATGATGACCAGGTCGGGCTTAAAGTTTAGGTCGTGGAAGGACAACTCGCGCGCGTCGGACATTGCGCCACTGTAGAAAGTGGCGATCTGGTTGTTGTGTCTGTCTGTGTTGCAGAAGAAGGACGCGGTGAACTTGCTGGGATTGATGCGGATGAGCGACGTGTCCACGCCCACCGATTCCAGCCATTCTCGGTAGTCGTCGAAATCGCGTCCAGCGGCGCCCATCACTTTGGGGCGCTCGCGCAGCAATGCTAGGGTGTAGGCGATGTTGGGCGCACACCCTCCGCGGCGTCGCTCCATCTGGTCCACCAGAAAGCTGAGGCTAAGGCGCTCGGCGTGCTCTGGCAGAATGTGCTCGCTGAATGAGCCTGGAAAGCTCATCAGGTAATCGTAGGCGATTGATCCAGTGATGACGATTTGGCTGGTCACGGCGTTTGGGGGCAGTGGGGCTTGCGACCGGCATGTTGAGAATGCCGCTCGCGCATCTCACCTTTTCTTCCTGGGATCCTCAAATCGGTATCCCTGACCGCGCACGGTGCGCAGGTAGTAGGGGTTGGCGGGATCGTCTTCGATGGCTTCGCGCAACCAGTGGATGTGCACATCCAGTGTGCGGGTGTCTCCGAGGTAGCTGGTTTCCCACACGCGCTGCATGAGCTCCTTGCGCGTCACCAGATCTCCAGGTCGTTGCATGAAGATGTGGAGCAGCTTGGCTAGCTTCGGGTTGAGGTATTGCTCTATGTCGCCTTTCTGCAAGATGCGCTCGGCTGGACGAAAGATCAAGTCGCCACAGCGCAGCTCCAGCGCGGCGCCCTCTGGCAGAAGCTTCTCGATCTTCGACAGCAAGCGCTGCTGGTTGAGCGGGCGCGCGATCCAGGCATCGGCGTAGGGGATTTTTGGGGGCTTGTTGCCGTTGCTGTTTGCCTGTTTATCCAGGATGAGCAAGATGGGCAGATCGGGGTTCTGACGCTTGATGTTCTGGCAAAGTTTCTCGATGTTGCCGCGCAGCGTGGGCACGTCAATGATCACGAGCGATGGATCGCTGCTGGCTAGCTTTGCCAAAGCGCTCTTAAGGTTGTTTGCCCAGACCACGCGATACCCCTGGCGCTCCAGCACCAGTGCCACAGAATCGCCAAGTCCGCTTTGTACGAGCAGTATCCTAGTAGAAGCAGCTTTCATGTGTCTGTCGTCCTTGTCGCTGCGACAACCTCTGCCCACGACAGGGCTTTACCCAAACCTTAAAGCGCGCGAGATTATACATATTTGTGCGCTTGGCGCGCTGCGCGTTGGACGAGATGGCTGATGTGTCGGTCGGCGAAATCAGTGTGAGCCTTGTCTTAATTTTAATGAAGACTTCTCTCGCTTGCTGTTCGCTCAGACAGGCGCCAGTTGGCGCTGCTGCTCAGCTTGGGTCGTTGATGCGCTCGCGCGCGAGGTCGTCACGGATGGCGCGTCTCATCGGTATGCCCAAGCGATACGCACCAGAGGCGATCGCGTGCGAGGTGAGCGGACCAGTGAACACCAACAGCGCGATCAAGATGACCGCCTTGCTCCACGCGAATGGCACAGCCAGCACGCTTGCCACTGTCAGCAACACGACGCCGAAGGTGGACACTTTGCCCACTGCGTGCATGCGCGCGTATACGTCGGGCAACCGCACCAACCCCAGGATGCCGATCATGGAGAAGGCAGTGCCGATCAGCACCGCGAGTGTGGCGATTAAGAATCGCAGATCGGTGGTGTCCATCGGTTTCGGATTCAAAACATTTTGCGGGTTGCGATGTAGCGCGCCAGCGCGATTGTGCTGATGAAGCTCACCAGCGCCACTCCCAGCGCTGTATCCATGAAAAGCGCATCGCGCTCGATCAAGGCAAGCAGCACAAACATTGCCAGCACGATAGTGCTGATCGCGTCCACCGCGACCAGCCGATCCATCACCGTGTACCCGCGCCAAACGCGCCACACGGCGACGGCGATCAGCGCAATGTGGACGATCAGGGCGCCAACAACAGTGACGAAAAAGACGTCGTGCATGATGCAGTCACTCGAAGATACGACCGAGCATCTCACGGCGCGCACGCTGCGCTGCTTCCATGCCAGCGGCGCTGGCTTCCACGTCCAGGCAATGCACGTAGAGCGTGCCGTCTTCTGCGATCTCCACCACCTGCTCGCCTGGCGTGACAGTGATGGCGTGTGCGTTGAGCGCCACGCCCAGCTCCGTCTTCATGCCGCTCTTCACTGCGATGATGCCAGGTCGAATGGGCATTTTGGGGTCAAGCACGATGCGCGCCACGCGAATGCCGTTGCGAATAATGTCAACGGACAACCAGGCAACGTAACGCACTAGGTTGAACAACGCCATTGGCAGGCTGGAGATAGCCAGCGGCTCTGGTTTTGGTCGCAGCACCAGTGCCACTACAACGCCAACAGCGACTCCAACGACGACGTTGGATAGCTCCAGGTTTGCCGTGAGCGCCAGGTAAATCAGCGCGCAGAGGATGATCAGGCGGACATAAACCAACATGTTGCTTGACTCCTGTTTATTGAGTGGATTTGTGCTGGTAGGGGTGGTGTGCTTCATCAAGATGATGGAGGTGTTGCGTCTCTCTCTGCGCCAGAACGGCGTGAATGTAGCGTTCTGGCTGAGACATCCAGGCGCTTACCTGCTGCGACCATTCCACCGCAGGCTGCGCCCAGATGCCGAAAAGTGTGCACAGCGCAACCAATCCAGCTGGCGCAAGCAGGCTATCTCCGTGCGGCTTGACTTTCTCTTCTGGTGAGGGTGGCTCGAAAGACTCCCACCAGATTTTCATCATGGCGCGAAAGACGTAGATCAGCGTGATGACGCTGGAGATGCCGATCAGCGTCAGCGGAAGCCAGTAAGCCATTGCATCGGCTATTGTGCCGGCAGTTGCCTCAGCAACGCCACTTTGAAAGAGCGCCCACTTGCTGATGAACCCATTCAAGGGCGGCAGCCCAGCCAGCGCCATGCCGGCGAAGAAGAACAAGATGCCTGCGAAAGGGGCGAAATGTCCAACGCCTCTCACCACACTGAAAGAAGCTGTCTTGATCGGCGCCCGGCTCGCCAGATAGCCGCTCAGCATGAGCAGTGCGCTCTTGATCAGCGCGTGGTTCACGGTGAACAGAACGGCTGCCGCGCGTGATAGAGCTGTGTCCCAGCCGATGCCGACGTAGATGAATCCCACTTGCGCAAGCGTGGAATACGCGAACATGCGCTTCACGTTGTGCGTGCCCAGCGCGCCCAGCCCGCCGAAAATCACCCCCACCACGCCCGTGCCGACGAGCAAGAAGTTGATCCAGTTTGCTGCTGGCGCGAGCAGCGTAGTGAGGCGCATGAAGCCATAGACGCCCAGCTTCACCACCACGGACGAGAGCATGGCTGAAACAGGCGTGGGGGACGCTGTGTGGAAGTCGGGCTGCCAGAAGTGGAAGGGCACGGCTGCACTTTTGATCATGAACGTGACGCAAAGCATCACAAGCGCGATGGGCAGCAGAGGTTGATTCGGGTCCGCAGCAATGCGCTGTGCCAGGTCAGCCATGTTTAACGTACCGTAGCTCACGTATAGGCTGCCGATGCCGAAGAGCAACGCAAAGGACGCGATCAGGCTGATCAGGAAGTATTTGTAGGCAGCCTCAGCGCCGTAGCGGTCGTCGCTGATGGCGGTGAGCACCACGCCAGAGATCACCACCAGCTCGATCATCACGAACAAGTTGAAAATGTCGCCGGTCAACATGCCGCCAGTGAGTCCAGCGGCGAGCATCAGGAAGAGGGGATAGAACGTCTCATATTGCACGGCTTTGTCTCTCGCACCGAGCGCGTAGAGGAAGCCGAAAACGAACACCCCCTGCGCCATCAGCGCCATGGTGGCAGATAGCGCGTCGGCGACGAATGTGATCCCAAACGGCGCAAGCCAGCCTCCCATCTGGAATGCCAGTGGCTGACCTGTCTGAATCACATGCCATAGCACGAGCGCAGTTGCGGCGCAGGCTGAGGACATAATCGCCAGCGACCACCACCCAACCAGCCGATGCCAGCGGTGCATTAGCAAACCGAGCGCTGCCCCTGCCAGTGGCAACACAAAAGGAAGGATGACGATTATGTTCATGGCAAGCTGGCTCAGTGGGTCAGACCCTTCACCTCGTCATTGTCTGCGGTGCGGTAGCGCGACGAGATGACGTACAGCAGCGACAGCATAAAGGCGAAGCCACCCATGCTGATGACGATGGCGGTGAGGATCAGCGCCTGAGGCAGCGCGTCGCTGCGCTGCCCGACAGCTTGTGCGTATGCTTCCACCGCGCCGTCGTATGCGCCAGCAGACAGCAAAAACAAATTGACCGCATTTGAGATGATATTGAGCCCAATTGCCACGCGGATCACGTTGCGCCTGAGCAACTGGTAGATGCCGATGCCGAAGAGCGCCGCGATGGCTGCTGCGTGCAAGATGTCCATAGCGTTGCTTTCAGTCCTCCGTGTGATTTGCCGGACGCCCGAGCGTGTCTATGATAAACAGCGCAGAACCCAGCACCGCCAGGCAAATTGCAAGTTCAAACAACAGCGAGGTGGTGAGATCAAGCCCGCGCGGCAGCGGCAGATGGAGTGCCTCGCCAAAGTTGAAAGGCGAGAAGAATGCTTGTCCAAACAAAATGGGGGAGGTGGCGCTGAGCAGCACGATGAGAATGCCAACGCCGATCAGACGATGTGGTCGCAGCACCACTAGTCGTTGCTTGGTGCGTTCGTAACCAAACACCACATACCAAAGCCCGACCGCTATGCTAATGGTGACGCCAGCGGTGAAGCCGTCGCCAGGCTGGTTGTGTCCATAGACCATCTGCACAAAGGCGAGGATGAGCGCCAGCGGCATTGCCGCATGTGTCACCATTCGCACAAACGGCGAGGTGCGCAACCCGTCAATCCCGCTGAGTCGCGCCGAAAGCGTGAGCAAAGTCTTTTCCTCATCCTCCGCGAGGTCGGCAGCAGAAAGACGAGCAGCTTCAGACTTCTTCGCGGCAAGCCGCAGCAGCGTCATGACGCCGATGCCTGCCATGCTGAAGACGCTGATCTCAATCACGGTGTCGAAGCCGCGAAAGTCCACCACGATTGCGCCGACGATGTCCGCTGAGCCTGTGAGCGGTTTGGCGTTCTGTTCGTAGAACGGCGTCACGACCGACTCGCGCGGGCGTGACGCAATTGCGTATAGGCTCAGCACGAACACAACTACGCTGGCACCGAGCGCGATCAGGACGTTGCGCCGCGTGGGAGCGCTGCCGTGCCCGTTAAGTGATTCGGCGTGGCGGCGTTGTGCGCGCGGGATGCGGGAAAGCGCCAGCACCAGGATCACCATCGAGAGGATGTCCACAATCGCCTGCACAAGCGCGACGTCGGGCGAGGGTTCCAGCGCGATCAAGATCGCCACGGCTAACCCAGACGAAGCGAACGCCAAAATGGCGAGCAGGTCGCGTCGAATGATCACGGAGACGAGCGAAGCAGCCACCGCGAGCAACAGCGCGAACGCGCGCAGCACTGCTTCTGGCGTGATTGGGTCGCGCAGGACCGACGCTGGCAGGTTCGTCAGCACGCTGCTGCTGAGGATGCGCGGCAAGTCGCCGAGCGCCGCCACCATCGCCAGCATGGCGATCAGCATCACGGACAGATAGCGTCGCACGCGCCCGTTTTGAAGCCGTGTGATGGCATGGGCAGCAGTATCTAGGGCGTTGAGGACAGCCTGATAGGGGGCGTCCATGCTCCACGTGAGGCGATGCAACACTGCGCGCGCACGGGCGCGTCCGACAAACAAGCCGGCGCCGCTGATGATCGCAATGCCGCTCAACACCAGCGGCAGTGTAATGCCATGAAATAGCTCCAGCGAGACTTTGACCTTGCTGCCATAGGCGGAAGTGGCAGCCTGAGCCAGCAGCGAGACAACTGCTTCGGGTTGCAGCGCAGTGATGAGCAGCGAAAGTCCACCAAGTGCCAGCGGACCCAGCAACATGCCGAGTGGCAGGTCGTGTGGATGGTGGTTGTGAATGTTGTCTTGGGCTGTTGCGCTGTAGCAGGTTGGAAATCCGGCGCCAGGCGGAGTCACGAACGTGTCGAGCGTGAATGTGGCTGCCTGTGCAAAGAGAAGCGCTCCCGTGAGTGTGGTGGCGGCAGGCTGTATCAGCCGCATGAGAGCGGGCAGAGCTGGCTCGAACTCTGCTGCCAGCAACGTCTCCTTTGCCAGGAATCCGAACATTGGCGGCAACCCTGCCATTGAGAGCGCTGCAACAATGGTGATAGCAAACGTGATCGGCATATCGCGCCAAAGGCAGCCCAGTCGGCGCAGGTCTCGTGTGCCGGTCGCATGATCTACGCCACCAGCGATCATGAATAGGGCGCCTTTGTAAAGCGCGTGAGCGAGGACGCCGATAGCCAGCGCTTTGAAGGCAGTGGGCGCTTCCTCGCCTATGAGCATGATCAACGCGCCAAGCTGGCTAATCGTGGAGTAAGCGAGGAGTGCTTTAAGGTCGGTCTGGCGCAAACCAATGATTGCGCCAGTCAGCATGGTGAGCAGCCCTGTGACAGCCAACAGCCAGAACCACAGATCAGTGTTGCCTAGCGTAGGGTGGAGGCGCGCCAGCAGATAGACACCTGCTTTCACCATTGTGGCGGAATGCAGGAACGCCGAAGCCGGCGTGGGTGCGCTCATCGCGGCAGGCAGCCAGAAGTGAAAGGGGAACTGCGCGCTCTTGGTGAATGCGCCGAAAGCGATGAGCAGCAGCATGACGGCGTACCACTCAGATGCGCGCAGCGCGTCGCCGTTTTTAAGTATGGTGTCGAGATCTGTGCTGTTGCTGAGCGCAGCAGCGAACAACAGCCCGGCAAGCAGCGCGATGCCGCCTGCACCAGTGATGAACAGTGCCTTGAACGCGCCGCTGCGAGAGGCGGGGTCCTTTGTCTTGTAGGCGATCAGCAGAAAGGACGTGATGCTGGTTAACTCCCAGAAGATGAAAAGCGTGATCACGTCCCCAGCCAGCACAACCCCTAGCATAGCGGTCGTGAAGAGTGACAGGTAGAAGAAAAATCGTGCTTCTGCGCCAGATGTGTGGGATGTGTCGTGCGGTGCGAAGTAGTATCCGGCGTAGATCGTGACCAACGTGCCAATGCCGGTGATGATCAAGCCGAACAGCAAGCTCAGCCCGTCAAGCGCAAAGCTGAACTGCGTTCCCAGAGCGGGTATCCAGGTCAGCGACCAGCGCAGCTTTTGGCTTGAGAGCACATCTGGCGCCAGGGCGAGCAGCATTGCAAACGCCGCCGCTGGCGCGGCTGCGAATAGCCAGCCAATGCTCACAGATGAGACGCGACGCAATGTCGGTGCTGTGACGAAGGCGCCGCCCACTGCCGCACCAGCGGCGCAGGCGAGCACAGGCAACGCCAGTAAGGGCATGGGGGATAACTATAACAAGTTTGTTCGCCAAGTCTTTGCGCATTCTCGCCTTGCTGCTAGAATCGCGTCACGTTGTGAGGAGATTCTGGCTGGCAATTGTTGTTTGCTGGGTCGCTTTCGTGTTCTATGCCTCTGGGCTGATCAAAAATTTGCCGCTCACGCTTGAGTTTGATGAGGGCGACTTTCTTGCTTCCGCGCAACATGTCCTGCAGTCAGGGAATCTAGATCCAGGTCGTCTGAATCACCCTGGCTCAACAATCGTTTATCCTCTCAGCCTTTTCCTACTGGTCACAGGTGGACGTCACAGCCAGGACATAGTCTTGGGGGCTTTGCTTGGGAGATGGATCAACTTGGCTTACGGTGTGCTTGTAGTTGCACTTACGGTTCGACTGGGTGCTGCAATTTTTAACTGGAAAGTTGGTCTGATAGCTGGCTTAGTAATGGCTGTGTCCCCCCTGTTCGGCAACTACGCAGCGCACTTGAGAACGGACATGGTAAAGCCGCTTTTTATCTTGCTCAGTGTCGCTTTTCTGTATCGCCTCTCCAGGAGCAGACAAGACCTATCTGAGGCGGTTGGTTCAGGGCTGATGATGGGTCTTGCGGTCTCTTCGCACTATCAGAGCGCCCTGCTATTGCCAGCAATGGGTGTTGGCATTGCTTGGTTGTTGTTTCGCAAAGGCGCATCAAAACTGATCATCTTCATAGCGCTGACTCTGTTCGGCATAGCCACGTTAGTGAGTTTTGCAGTATCAACCCCTTTCTTCTGGCTTGACACTGAGAGAGCGCTATCTCAGCTTCGCATGGAGGCGCGCAGCCAGCATCTTGGCGCAGATGGATTAAATCCGCTGCAGAACTTGCTCTGGTACGTCTATCACTCGCTCCCGCTTGCAATTTCTGTGCCTGGGGTTGTGTTTTTAGGAGTTGGAGTGCTCTTTGCAGTTCGGCAGCGCGATGCAATGCGGATGGTGTTGCTCGTTTGTTTGATCAGCTACTTTGTTTTGGTGAGTTTGCATCCTCTACATTGGCGGCGCTGGGCGCTCACCGTTTTGCCGCTGGCGGCAATGTTTGCGGCGAGCGGGCTTATTGCGACATACCAATCACTTCACTCAAGGCTCACCTATAAAAGGTTCAGTTTTGCTGGTTTACTTGCGGTTGTCATGATCGCACCAATCGTTCTAGATGGTGCTCTCTCTGCTTATGCTCGCGCATTTCATAGCACAAGACGATCTGCTGGCGAGTGGATTAATCAGCGCCTGCCGGCAGGCAGCAAGATAGCCCATGAAAACTATGGTCCTCTGCTTGATCAAAGCCGGTTCATCACTCGTCAGGTTGGCTCGCTGGCGTCGCAGAAGGTGCGCGATAAGCTGATGGATGAAGGCTTCGAGTATGGAGTGTTTAGCAGCGCTATTTACCTGCGTTACTTCAACGAGCCTGGACGATACCTGAACCAGGTGCAGACTTATCAGCAACTCTTCCAAGAACTGGAAGTGATCGCGACTTTCGTGCCTTTTAAGCGATGCTCTGTAGAAGTCATGGAGATGATGGCTTCGTGTGGCGGACCGGAACTGGTCCTTGTGAGATTGCCTCAGCGCTCAGGCTCCCATGAGTAGAGAACTTGAAGGTCTGGTTCAATACCAGCGTCAGAAATATTTGACGCGTAACCCCATCTCTCAATGGTTAATTACAGGCTTTTTCCGTTCGCTCGCCCGCAGCGTTGCGCTGGTGGGGAGTGAGGGCGCGATTCGCTCAGTGATTGAATTCGGTTGTGGGGAGGGAGTATCTACGCGCGCATTGAAGCGCATCCTGCCTGGGGCACGGTTATATGGGTTTGACCTGCATCGTCCCTCTGTGCAGATTGCAAGGCATATTTGTGACCAGGCGCAGGTGTTTGTTGGCGATGTTTGTGCAGCGCCGATGGCGAGCGACAGTGCTGATCTCGTATTGATGTTGGAAGTGCTTGAACATCTGCCTGATCCGCGCGCTGCCATTCAGGAGGCAATGCGGGTTTCACGCGGCTGGTGCATCTTCAGTGTGCCGAATGAGCCGCTTTGGCGTGTGCTCAACATGCTGCGCGGTGCTTACTGGCGCGATTGGGGCAACACGCCAGGTCACATCAATCACTGGTCGGCCAACAGCTTTGCTGAACTGCTGATGAGCCAGTCACTTGCGATTGTGTATTTGTGTAAGCCATTGCCCTGGTTGATGGCTGTATGCCGCATTTAACGATGGCCCAATCTATTCCATCTCGCCTTTTTGTGCGCGTCTCCGATGCTCTCTGGCATCTTGGCGCGCTGGTATGTCCTGCTGTGTTAGCAGCGTTCCAAATGCAACCTACCTTCTGGGAGATTCAGGCACGTGTCCCGGGCTGGCCTAGCGATAACGTCGCGTATGTGTGGTTGATTTACTGGCTGTATCACGCACTCACCACAGGCGTGAGCCCGTTCTGGGATGAGGGTTTTTACTACCCTCAGGGCTATCCACTGGTGTCAATTGAGATCACCCCATCACACAGTTTGCCTTCGATACCTCTAACTGCACTGTTCGGGGCGGTGGCGTCCTACAACATTGTGCTCTTACTCACTTTCTCGCTGACTTCTTATCTGACTTTTCTCTGGCTCAGAGCGTTAACGGGGAATCGAGCAGTCGCTTTTGTGATGGGCGTGGCAGCCGCCTTCTTCCCTTATCGTCTGGCACACGGAAGAGGACATCTGCCGTTGATGTCAACTCAGTGGTTTGTGCTGACACTATTTGCTATCGAGCAATATGCGCAAAGCCCAAAGCGTAGGTGGATGATGGCAGCGGTCGCGGGGATCATTCTCGCTGCGCTATCGTCTTGGTACTATCTCACTTTTGCTGCGCTACTTTTCCCTGCGTACGCCTTGATCAGATTTTGGGGAATGAAGGTGAAGCAGCTACTGCGCGATGCTGCTGGTGTCGGGTTGCTTGGATTACTGATTGTTGTGGCTTTCGCCTTGCCCTACATTGTGGCTATTCAGTCGGATGCGTCAGAGCGAGTACGTGACCTGAGCACGATTATGCGCCTTTCGATCAGCCCAGTGGAATTCGTGGCTCCGTCGCGGCTGACCTGGTGGATTCAACCTTTCGTGAATGTCATTCCCTGGTATGGCTACCACAGCGTCGTTGAGGATGTTGTTACCCCTGGCTTTACCCTGCTCGCTCTTGCTTTGTGCGGCATTTGGTTTGCCAGAAAGCGAAGGTATCTCGTCTGGAGTCTGGTTGTCCTGGCGACGCTCGCAGCGTTGTTTGCGATGGGTCCGCTGCTGGTTCATCCTGACAATAGCCCTGTGCTGATTCATGTTCCAACGGGGCTGTGGCATGTGCTAGAAAGCGTCGGGGTGATAGCTATTCTTAATGCGCTGTTGGATTCGCCTGTGCGCGAGATCGCTCTCGAGCAAAAGGCGCTTCCGATTCCTCTTCCGTATGTGTTGCTATATCGCCTGCCGTTCATCTCCTCGATGCGCGCTGTAGGTCGGTTTGCTGTTCTCATGAACTTCGCTGTGGTGGGTTTAGCTGCGCTCGGTTTGGCTGCCGTGCTTGCACGTTTGAAGTCCAAACTAGGCGGCAATTCAGCGATGCTGGCGAAGTCGGCGAGCCTTTTTGCGTGTCTGCTTGTGGGCTGTTTGTCTGTCGCTGAGTACTGGCTGAGCACATATCCGAGTGCTCGTCTGGTTGAACGTTCTGTTGATAGATGGTTGGTTCAGCAACCGCGCGGTGCTGTGCTGGAACTGCCACTCGACGGAATCACCCAGCGCCGCAGCATCTACGCGCGCATCGTGCACGATCAACCAATGACGCTGGGACTTGGCGGCTCTTTCCCTCCACAGGTTGCACTCGAACGACTCGTCATCCAGATTTTGGAAGGCTCTGATCTGACTCGTACCCTCTGCCAGTGGCAGACGCGCTACGTGGTGCTGAACAAGTATGGCTGGGTGAAGGATGAAGACCTGGCAACGTGGCAGCAGCGCATCAACGCGCTGCCTGCCTTCAAGCTGAGGGAATCTTTCTCCGAGCCTCGCTATCAAGCTTGGGTGTACACGCTGGAATGTGACGCTGCTAGCCCGTGACTTTGATGCCTCTCACTGCCGCACGCGCACCTTCTGCGGCAGCGCCACTGCGTTCGCCATCGCAACCTGCGCAGTGTGCACGAACGCGCGCTCGCCAGTGAACTCGTCGTACAGCCCGATCAGCACGTAATATTCACCAGGCGTAGCTTTGGCGTTGACAGTAAACGTGTGTGGGTCGTGAATGACCTGCCCCGGCAGCCAGCATGTGGTCGGCAACGTCCAGTTGGCGGGACGACCGTCCTGGTTGACAATGCGCTCGCGATCTTCAAGCTGGTCTGTGATGTGCACGAACACCTTGCGCGGCACGGTCAGCGCCGTGCTGGCATCGAGCTGCCAGTAGAGATGCAGCGTGGCTGTCTCGCCAGGCGAGAGGGTGTTGGGCATCACATAGCCGAGCAGCCGCACCTCGCCGTTTGGCTCAAAGCGAATCTCGGTGGTGGTCAAGCGTTCTGGCAGGGTGGGCGCTGAGACGGTGATCGGGTCCGCGCCGTAGCCGATCACCCGCAGCAGGCTCACCTGAGACCCTGTCTGCACAACCAGCAAGCTGACCACCAGCGGCAGCGCCAGCGTGCGCCGTTGACCCTCCAGCCACATCGCGGCAAGACCAACCACCACCGGCGCAAAATACATCCACACGCGCCCTGTCTCGCCGCGTGCGACATGCAGCACACACTGCGAGATCAACGGCACCGCCCACGCCGCCGTGAGCGCCGGCGCGCGCCGCCACGTCGTCAAGCTGATCATCGCCAATGGCAGACCCGCAAACGTAAAAATATCCCAGGCGTGCCAAAAGACAAACGGGAAGTAGTCTCGCTCCAGCGCGAGGTGAAAATCCATCGCCACCTGATAGGCGCTGAGCAGGTCGAAGCCCGCCGCGATCAACGGCAGCCAGACCAGCCCCACGCCGGCGAGCACAAGCGCGCCTTGTGCCAGACGCCACCCGACCTGCGCCCATCGCTCGCCCATCCAGATGCGCGCGAGCGCGTAGATGCCTGTCATCATGGCGATCGGCACATTGCCGAAGCTCATCAGCGTTGCCAACCCCAACACCACGCCCAACCCCAGCGCGGCGAGCGACCCTTTGAGCTTGCCTCGCGCTTTGAGCCTGTCGAAGGGCAACCTCCCGCCTCCTGCGCTCGTCGAAGTGCGCCACCCTCCCGCGCTGAGCATGACCTCCACCAGCCACAGCCCACCTATCGAGAACAGACCAAATCCCCGATTCCACTGCGATGCCCACATCAGCACGCCTGATGTCAGCGGATACAGCAGCGCAGCCAGCGTTGCTGCGCGCGCGTTGGCAATGCGCCGCACGAAGCCAAACAGCAGCACAGGCACAAGCAGCGCTGCCACACTCTCCAGCACGATGCCGATCAGCCCCGCCAGAATGTGCGCGTCGTCCAGGTCGGCGGCGCGCAACTCAAAGCACGCCAGCGGGCGCAGATGCGGCGCAAGCCACTGCGCCAGGCCAGGGAACAGGCGCGCCACCTGCGCGCTGAGCCAGAAGAGCAGCGCCAGCCCTGGCGGGTGACGTTGTGCGTGGACGTTATACGTGGGCATTTCCTCCGCGTATCGGTCGAGCCACGCCCTGAGATCGTCCACGCGCACACCGACGCTGAAATAGCCGCCGGTGAAATCGCTGTATTGCCGAAAGGCGATGCCGCGCAGTGGATATGGCTCAACGATGTGCGTGGCAGCGATTTGCAGCGCCACGCCAGCCGCGAACACATACGCGAGCAGCGCTACAGCCTGCTTGTGGCTCAGCACGTCCGACATGCGCTGCGCGATCACCAGGCTGATGCTCGCGTGCGCGATCAACCCTGCCCACAGCAGCAACGCCGGCGACAACGGCGGCGCCGCGCGCTCCCACAGCACCAAGGCGCGCGAGGGGTCGAGCCACAGCGCAGCCACATACGCCAGCGTGGGCGCCGCGATCCAGCCCAAGTGAAACCAGGGGATGCGTCTCATGTGGGTCGCCGGCGGTGACTCAGGACAAGCGCGATTGCGATCACGCCAAGCGTGGCTGCGCTGAGCGCCGCGCCGACGTAGAGGTCGCGCGGCTGGTAACTCATCTCCACGGTCACGCCACCAGCGGGGATGGGCACGCCCAGCAGCGCGCCGTTCACGCGCACGGGCGCGCGCGGTTGACCATTCACCACAGCCACCCAGTTCGGGTGGTACGCCTCACTCAGCACCAACAGCGCCGGCGCGTCTGCGAACGCTGCCACTTTCATGTAGCCATAGGCTTTGCCTTCCAGCGCGGCGTTGCCCGTTCCCCCGAAGGGGAATGTGCGCGCGTCTGAGGGATTCACAAACGCCGTGCGGAAGGGATCGTAGCCAGGCGCGCGCATCGCGGCGTAGATGTCGTCGTCTGTGCGCGCGGCGATCACCTCAGGAGCGATCCACGCGCCGTTGAAGTTGAGCGGCTCCCAGTCCAGCCGATACGTGCTGGCTGGTTTGCCCTCGAACGTGTCGCGCGCCAGCAGAAACCAGGGGATCATCACCCCTTCGGGCGTCTCCATCGCGCCGCGCCATGTGACGCCGTAGCGCGCGTTTAACATGCGCACGAGCGCAGCTTCTGGAGCGCGATCCAGGAAAGTTTGATAGTCGCGCCACACAATGGGCGAACCTCCTCCTACCTCGCTCAAACCCGCCACGCACGCCCCGTTGAGCGGCAGACCAAAGTGGTTGTATACGCGGGCGAACTGCTGCGGGTTGATCGTCTCGATTATGGGTTGGATCAGCGGACTGGGCGGGAAGGGCGGGGCGTACGGTTGCACTGCGTTCGCGCGATTGCTGGTGAGCAGGTCAACTGCCAGCAGCGCAACCCCCACGCTTCCCCACCACCAGCGCGGCGTTGCGCCCAGCCGCGCGCGCCAGGCAATCAGCAGCGCCGACACAAAACAGCCCACGCCCAGCCACGCCAACCGTCCAGCAGCATCGTCAGCTCGCTCTTGAGCGGCTGCGTTGCCGATCAGCACTGCAATCGTGCCCGCGAGGCTAGCGATACCCAGCGCCGTCCACCACTGAGCGGCTGCGCCCAGCCATCGCTGCATAGATGACGTGAGAGGGCGCAGCAACCAGGCAAACGCGCGCGCCGCCATCACCGCTGCGCTGAACGACACCACCAGCGCGTGGCGTTCCTGTGCCTGAAACTGCCGATAACCTGGCAACAGCCAGTAGGCGAGATCGAAACCAATCGCGTTGGCGCCAAAGCTGAGCAGCAGGGCGGCGCCCCCCAGCGCCAGCCAGAACAGTGCGTCGCTGCGGCGCGCGTTTGCCGCGCGCGCGACAGCCACCACAATCAGCGCCAGGCTGAACACGCCGACATACAGCGGCTGCCAGACGTTGCTGATGCCGGTGACAAAGAAGAGTGACACATCGTGCAGCGCAAAGCCGCGCCCTGCCTGTTCAAAGGATAAAGCCGCGCGCGTGGAATTGAGCATGAACAACACCGATGGCACGAGCTGTGCGCCGCTCAAGCCTGCGCACAGCGCTGCTGCTGTGAAGCCGCGCGCCAGCGCCCGCCGCCAGCCGACGCGCATTTGCCACGCCTGAAATACACCATACGCGGCGCTGGTGTAGGCGCTCATCAGCAGCGTTTGGGGGTGCCCGGCGGTCAGTGCCAGATAGGTGATGCCCGCGAGCGCGGCTGCGGGTGTGATCCAGCGCTGCTGTGCCATGAGCGCGCGCGTCGCCAGCAGCAGCAGCGGCAACCAGCACGCCGTCTGCAGGATGCCCGTCTGCAGCAAGGGATAGCCCGTGAGGAAGCCGCCGAACGCGAATGCCACACTCCCGATCAACGCCGGCAGAGCGTCCCGACGCGGGGTGGTGTGCTGCAAAAAAGCAAACGTGTTGATGGCTACAAGCAGCACGTGCAGCATGACTTCCCACTCCAGCGCGCGCAGCGGATATTCAGCCCAGCCCAGTGCCAACCCCAGCGCCATGAACGCCAGCACTGGCGGATACAGCACCTGCGACTGCGGGTCCGCCTGGAAGGGATGCCCGGCATACAGGCATTCCTCAATCACGGGAAAGCGCCTCTCGCGCAGTTGGCGATAAGCGATCTGGCGGTAGGCGAGAAACTGGAGCGTGAAATCGCCTTGTTGGAACGTGAGGCGTTCCGCCTCGGGCAGGAGGAGAACGCGCGCAAAGAAGAGCAGCCAGATGGCGGTGATGGCGAGCATCGAGAGCAATGTGGCGCGCGCGATGGAGCGCGGCGATGGATGAGTTGGCGCGGCAAAGCCCATGCAGCACGCGATGATACCTTGCTGCCTATCTCGTCTGGGCGAAGCCTGTGATAGGCAACGAGCGCGAACACCGCGTTCACAGACAGCTAAAAACCAGCTCCCATTCCCCTTGCTTCAAATGCAGTTGCGCTTCTTCACGCATGGAGATTGATTTTGTGTGGAGCGCAGCGTAAGGACGCAGCATACTGCGCCCTTGCGCTGCAAAGGGGTCCACGCTCTTTTAAGCGTGGAAACATTAGTTGGCCCCCTTTTAAGGGGGCTAACTAATTGCTTCAATGGGGCCACGCTCTTTTAAGCGTGGAAACAGGGTGTCGCCGTTGCTGGCTCTCCTATGCGCCCGCAGCTTCAATGGGGCCACGCTCTTTTAAGCGTGGAAACACTTGTTCGATTTGGTGTCTGGTTGGCTGGGCGATTTGCGCTTCAATGGGGCCACGCTCTTTTAAGCGTGGAAACATCACGTATCTCGACAGGCAAGACCTGGCGCATGTGCTTCAATGGGGCCACGCTCTTTTAAGCGTGGAAACATCGCACACGCTCATGGCGACAATCCACGCCCTTAAGGCTTCAATGGGGCCACGCTCTTTTAAGCGTGGAAACGGAAAAAGCACCACCGCAGACTACGCACTTTCACGGGCTTCAATGGGGCCACGCTCTTTTAAGCGTGGAAACCAAGCGCGATGGCGCGTGCGGTTCGCGCGGTGGGCAGGCTTCAATGGGGCCACGCTCTTTTAAGCGTGGAAACATGCAGCGCGACGAGCGCCTTGCGCAGCGCCCCATGCTTCAATGGGGCCACGCTCTTTTAAGCGTGGAAACCTGCGCGCGCGCCAGCCCCGCCATGATCGCCGCACCTCGCTTCAATGGGGCCACGCTCTTTTAAGCGTGGAAACTGTTTCGCCACCTCACGGGCGCGTGGGAGTACGCGCTCGCTTCAATGGGGCCACGCTCTTTTAAGCGTGGAAACCAAACACTCGCGCCACACCTCGATAGGAGGCACATCGGCTTCAATGGGGCCACGCTCTTTTAAGCGTGGAAACCGTGGCGCTGGCTATCGGGCGCAGCATCGCGCGCGCGGGCTTCAATGGGGCCACGCTCTTTTAAGCGTGGAAACGACGCTGCCGCCACGCCAAAACGGGTCGGGGCACGTGCTTCAATGGGGCCACGCTCTTTTAAGCGTGGAAACCACCGCCACCATTTAAGGTGGATAGGGATGTGTCAGGGCTTCAATGGGGCCACGCTCTTTTAAGCGTGGAAACACGGCATCGGTGAGCGAGCCTCCCTTGAACAACGAGCTTCAATGGGGCCACGCTCTTTTAAGCGTGGAAACAGGAGATAACGACATGGACATTTTGTCCTACCAAAACGGCTTCAATGGGGCCACGCTCTTTTAAGCGTGGAAACACAGCCTTCTCCTGCGCCACAACAACCCCATGCGCCGCTTCAATGGGGCCACGCTCTTTTAAGCGTGGAAACACGCCGAAGCACCGCTCTCAAATCTGACAGCGTGGACAAGCTTCAATGGGGCCACGCTCTTTTAAGCGTGGAAACGTTTGCCTGGATGTTCCACGTCAGCCAGCTTGCGTACGCTTCAATGGGGCCACGCTCTTTTAAGCGTGGAAACCACGTCCTGGTGCCGCAATCGGACGACCCGCAAGGGCTTCAATGGGGCCACGCTCTTTTAAGCGTGGAAACCGCGAGGTGCCCCATCTTCGACGGCGCACTCGCTACGCTTCAATGGGGCCACGCTCTTTTAAGCGTGGAAACAATTCGACACAGCTCGCAGACTTTGCTTCCGC